>Ga0302296_1001097_pt1 | contig 20341 bp, 20 predicted proteins | sample III_Fen_N3_1_FD_194546 | JGI IMG/M metagenome (GOLD analysis project Ga0302296, IMG submission 194546) | Peat permafrost microbial communities from Stordalen Mire near Abisko, Sweden - III_Fen_N3_1 | ecosystem: Environmental > Terrestrial > Soil > Wetlands > Permafrost | place: Sweden: Abisko...
CCCGTTCATTATTTGTATCCAGAGCGTTGGTAGCTTCATCCAGAAAGACAAAAGCCGGATCTTTATATACGGCACGCGCTATAAGTATTCGCTGTTTTTGACCCTGACTCAATCCATGTCCTTCATTGCCTATTTTGGTATTGTACGATAAAGGTAATGACTCGATAAATTCGCGAATATTAGCCGTAATCACGGCATTTAGTAATCGTTCCTTATCAATTATCTCAGCACCCGGTGCAATATTTTTAGCGATACTATCCGAAAAAATAAAACCATCCTGCATCACCACTCCACACCGCTTGCGCCACTCGCGGATACTGTAATTCTTCAGGTTGTTTTCGCCTAACAGGATATCTCCTTTTTGTAAAGGATAGAAACCAAGTAGCAACTTAATCAGGGTTGTTTTTCCACTACCGCTTGTACCCACTATGGCCGTTTGCTTACCGGTGAGAATGGTTAGATGAATGCCTTTTATTACAGGTTCGCCGATAGATGTAGCATCATAGCCAAAAGTAGCCTGCCTGAGCACTATGTCCTTGTAAGTAGGTATCTCACGAATACGCGATTCATCCTTCGCTTCCTCATCCTCTTTATCGTGCACTTCGCTCAGACGTTCTAAACTAAGTTTCGCATCCTGTGTTTCGCGTATAAAAGAGATAAGTTGATCTACAGGACCATTCAGTTGACCAATAATATATTGTACTGCCATCATCATGCCCAGCGTCATTTGCCCATCGATAACCAGTTTGGCAACCAAAGCAGTGATAATAATGTTTTTAGATTGATTAATCAATACGGCTCCCGAATCCTGATATTGTGCCAATGCCAACCCTTTTATTTGTAGCCGAAACAGTTTGGCCTGAATGCGCTCCCACTCCCACCTTTTTTGTTGTTCGCAGGCATTGAGTTTTATTTCCTGCATACCCGTTACCAGCTGTATCACATTGCTTTGATTGGCCGATTGCTGTGCAAAGTTTTTATGATCCAGTTCAGCACGACGTTTCATAAACAACCACACCCATGCAAAATACAAAGCACTCCCTACAAAAAAAATAGCAAAGATCGTAAAGCTATAGAGCAGCAAAACAATGCTAAAAATAAAAATATTGAATACCGAGAAAAGAATGCTCAGACTGGAATTGGTAAGGTAATTTTGAATACGACTATGATCGTTGATGCGCTGAAGAATATCCCCCACCATCTTGGTATCGAAATACCCCATGGGCAAACGCATCATTTTGATCAGAAAATCCGAAATCAGCGAAATATTTATCCGCGTACCCAGATGTAACAATATCCAACCACGGATAAAGCCCACCGCTGAACTACTAAAGACAAGCACCAATTGAGCTATCAGCACCAAATAGACAAACCCTATATTCTGGGATGAAATCCCAAAGTCGACAATAGATTGGGTCAGGAACGGCAACATCAGTTGCAATAAACTGCCAAAAAGCAATCCCAAAAACAATTGAACAATCAGTTTCTTATAAGGGCGTAGATAAGAGAAAAGAAAAGAGAACCCTTTTTTGCTTACCTTTTCATCGCCTTGATCATAAAAATCAGGCGATGGTTCCAGCAACAATGCCACCCCCACATCTTTTCCTTCATTTTTAGTACTTATCCAGCAACGGCAGAATTCTTCACGGGTATATTTTAGCTTTCCTGCGGCAGGATCGGCAATATAAATTGTCTCTTTGCCTCGGTTCTCCTTTATATCATACACCACAACAAAATGAACCTGATTCCAATGCACGATGCAAGGTAGGGGGGCCTCATTGAGTTCTTCGAACGACACTTTTACACCAGTGGTACGAAACCCGATATGCTCTGCCGCCTCGCTCAATCCCAACATAGAAACTCCCTCGCGGGTTATCAGCGACTTCTCACGCAAGCCTTCCAATGAAAACACTCGTCCATAATAAGCTGCCACCATGCGTAGACAGGTAGGGCCGCAGTCCATAGCATCGTGTTGATGATAGTGTGGAAAACTCATTTAGGTAATTTTGCTAATATTCTGGACGGAGTAAAATATAATGTTTCTGGAATGGGATTGAATTTTGTTTGTTTTTTACAAGCCACTTTAAATTTAATTAAATTATAAAACATTGCTTCAAAAATACCATTATAAAAAATCTTACCATTTGTCCAGCTTATCTTACCTGGGAGACCTTCTAATACAATAAAATCAAAAAAGGCTCTTAGTTTTCCCTCAAGTTCAGCCTTTTTTATCACATGCATTATACTTTCAGGACTATCTGGAAAATCAAGAATTGACATTCCGTTGAATAATGGTATAAATAAAAAACTACATTCATCGAAACCACCATAAGCCGAAATGCTAAATATTAATTTATAGTCTTTACTCAGTTTAAATAATGTATTTATATATTCATTGTTTCGAAACAAGCAAAATGAACCTGATATAAAATCGTGCCTACTATTGACTATATCATATGTATTAAGAATCTCATCAGTTACAAAAGCACGAATATCCCCATAAATAATATCAATGTCTCCCATACCCCAAAAATCATAATTTTCAATTAGTTCAGGAAGAAGATAACCATATGCAGGTTTAAAATCACATAACTTATATGGGAATTCTAGGTTTACTGGAAAACCTAATCTGTCAGAGAAATCTGCTCTTAATACATCAAATGGTTTATATATAATCTTCACATTATCCGGTTTATCTGGAATTAACTCTTTATTATCCGTTACAATTAAAAAATCGACAGTGGGATTGTTTTTACATGAGCGAATAAAATAAGGAAAATACCATGGGTACGGACCGTACCAGCAAGTAATCAGCGCGATTGACTTTTCCATTTAGTTATTTTTTTATTTGTAATTATTTTAAAATCGACATTTTGTTTTTTTCCTACTATTATTTAGCTATAACTTTCAAAGATTATTTTCAAAATAATCTATCGTTTTAATTAGCCCATTTTCTAAATCAATTTTAGGTTCCCATTTATCCAATTTGTCATACGCAACCTTAATAATTGGTTGCCTTCGAAGTGGATCATCTTGTGTCAATGGCATAAATACAAGTTTTGATTTTGAATTAGTCATATTTAATATTTTCTCAGCTAACTCAAGCATCGTGAATTCATCTGGATTTCCAATATTTACCGGTCCAATAAACTTATCATCAGTATTCATCATGCGAATCATTGCTTCAATTAGATCATCTATATACTGAAAACTGCGCGTTTGTGTGCCATCGCCGTAAATAGTAATATCTTCATTTTTCAAGGCTTGAACTATAAAATTTGAAACAACACGTCCATCATTTGGATTCATTTTTGGACCATATGTATTAAAAATGCGTATAATTTTAACTCGTACATTGTTTTGGCGATGATAATCCATGAAAAGAGTTTCAGCTGCCCGCTTTCCTTCGTCATAACATGATCGGATACCAATCGTATTTACATTTCCCCAATACGATTCTGGTTGCGGATGAACCAGAGGGTCTCCATACACCTCACTGGTAGAAGTTTGAAGTATTTTAGCTTTTGTGCGTTTAGCCAGTCCCAGCATATTCAATGCTCCATAGAAAGAGGTTTTCATTGTCTTTATAGGATTGTGCTGATAATAGGGAGGCGATGCCGGACAAGCCAGATTATATATCTCATCTACTTCTGCATAATAGGGAGTGGTTACATCATGTCTCACTAATTCAAAGTTACAGTTATCAAGCAAATGCCTTACATTACTTTTACGCCCTGTAAAATAATTATCCAAACAAATAACATCATTACCATCATTCAACAAACGTTCACAAAGATGCGAACCAATAAATCCGGCTCCTCCTGTAACTAAAATTTTTTTGTTAGCCATAATTATTTTTTTAAAAAGGTCTGCCAATACTTTCGTAGTGATAACCCCAACTTTTCATATCCTGAACTGCAAATACATTTCGTCCATCGAAAATGACTTTCCTTTTGATTTTCTTTTCCATTAGTTCAAAATCAGGAGTTCTAAACTCGTTCCACTCAGTTGCAATTATTAAAGCGTCAGCATTAGTTAACGTTTGGTATTGTCCTTCAGCAAAATGGATACTATCTCCAAAAATTTGTTTCACATTTTCCATAGCTTCCGGATCGTATGCAGATATGGTTGCACCCTCTGTCAGCAATGCATTAATTAGGCAGAGAGCAGGCGCTTCACGAATATCATCCGTATTTGGTTTAAATGATAATCCCCATATCGCGAAATGTTTTCCCTTTAAATTGCCATTAAAAAACCTCTTTATTTTAATAAACAAATGTAACTTTTGAGTTCGATTCACATGTTCAACCGATTTTAGGATTCTAAAATCATAGTCAACATCTTGAGACGATTTTATTAATGCTCGCACATCCTTTGGAAAACAGCTCCCTCCATAACCAATACCCGGAAATAAGAATCTTTTTCCAACTCTTTCATCGCTTCCAATTCCATGACGAACCATATCCACGTCTGCACCGAGTCTTTCACACAGTTGTGCAATTTCATTCATAAAAGAAATTTTAGTAGCTAAAAATGAATTGGCAGCGTATTTAGTCAGTTCAGCACTCTTTTCATCCATAAAGATTATAGGATTTCCCTGACGCACATAAGGTGCGTATAAATCGCTCATGATTTGTTTCGCTCGTACAGATGTAGTTCCAATAACGACCCGATCCGGTTTCATAAAATCATCAACAGCAACCCCTTCTCTTAAAAATTCAGGATTACTCACAACATCAAACTCTCCTATATAATTTTTTGATATGTCCATTCTGACTTTTTCGGCAGTGCCCACAGGAACCGTACTCTTATTTACTATAATTACATATTCTGTTATTAATTTACCCAACTCTTCAGCTACCCCCAGTACATATTTAAGATCAGCAGACCCATCTTCACCGGGCGGTGTAGGTAAAGCTAAAAAAACGATTCTTGCATCTGTGATTCCTTCTGATAGATTGGTTGTGAACTTCAACCTTTCTTCCTTTAAATTTCTTAGAAATAGTTTCTCCAACCCGGGCTCGAAAATGGTGATTTCTCCATTGGCTAGTTTTGATATTTTATTAGCACATATATCTATACAAGTTACCTGATTTCCTGTTTCAGCAAAGCAGGTACTTGATACTAAACCTACATATCCGATTCCAATTATAGCGATTTTCATGATCTACAGCGTATTTTTAAACTACAACTAACTTATTTTAAACATCTCCATTTTACATTTTATAAAAGTCATTTCTCTTTTTTGCGATTCCACTTTAAGTACTCTGTTTTATAGAATGTTCTGTTTAAGTGAGCATATTTTTATAATCTAACAAAATAATTTGTCTGACATTTAACACACAAATATGATTTGTAGTGAAATTTAGTTTTTGTGAAATTTAGATTTGGAAGAAAAAAAAATGTAATATAAATTCTTTAGCAGTCACCAAATCTCTTTCCCAAGGAGAGAGATTTGATGACTGGTTGAAATTTAAAAATGAGTCTTTTAGAAGTTGTTCGTTCTGATTGCATAGAATATTTTAATCCTACAACTTAATTCAATCTTTTTAAGATTAGTCATTTTATCTGTTTAGTTATTACCTCAACTGCAGCATTCAAATCTTTGTCGACAGTTTGATTTAAATATTCATCAAGCGAGTAATCCACTAAAATATCAGGGACAATGCCTTCATTAAACGGCTTTTGAGAATAGGGAAATAACACTCTTCTTGTACAAACTTTTGCAACTCCATTTTCAGGAAATTTATCCAACATCAAAGGCGAACCTGTTGAGCCCATAGTAGGGCGACCAATAAAAATGGGTCTATCTTTTCTTTCTTTTAGTACGATTAGGAAATCTTCTGCTGCGGAACAAGTGCGCCCTGAGATAAGCACTGCCATAGGAACATTAAATCTTTTCACAGAATCAGGAATCCAGACAGTATCTGCTGCAAAAGTCTGATAAGCTTTGTTTTTATAATAATCCTCATTCTCCTTAATGTAATTCCCATTAGCTTTTTTTACTCCACTATTTATACGCGTTTGCCATGCAAAGGTCAAAAAGTAAGGGTCTTTAATCATATGGCTCAGTAGATACCAAGCCGTATTGGAATCCCCACCACCATTGGCTCGTAAATCAATAATTATCCCGTTGGCACTATATAAAGTATCTTTTATACTTTCAAACATCTTCACAAGCCTGTCTTTCGGATAAAACGTATTAAATGCCAGACGGGCTATTTTATTCTTTTCCCAAAATAGCTCTACCGGTTTATTCCAACGTTTTGGAGTCGGCCCCAGATATTCTCCTCCAACTGAGTTGCCATTACGTGGAGGGGTATTGGTAAGAATTCTCCCATCGGGAGTTTTATAGGTAATGGTTATTTTTTTTGTAGATAAGTCGGATCCGAAAAGGCGGGAAGCAGAGAGTTCTTTTACTGTTGGTCTGTAAGCCGAACAAACATAGGTCTCCACATTCTTTTTCATGTATTCCTGCATGGGCAGATGATTTATTTCTAAGATAGCAGAACCCAACGGAAATTGTTTTGCTAAATCCTCACGGACATTGACTATGTACAGACTGTCGCCAAAATAACGTGCTTCCAATGGAAAGTAACTTGAATATTTACCTTTCATTCTATAAAAAGCACCCGAATGCAAATCTTTGAGGCTGGCGGCAAATAGCTCCATTTGGTCATAAAAGTCATAATCGGTTTTTGTATCTAATACTCTAGGGATATAGGACTGATATAAGCTATCTAAGTCGAATGGCAATCTATCAATAAATGCAAAATTGTATTTTGTTTCGCTCCAAAACGAACTCAAAGCATATACTTTATCCTTATTGCTAAGGGTACTGGGTATTTGGTTGCTTAAGTTAATCACCACCTGAGCAGTATCTTTATTCTTTAGAACCATTGCTAATTTTACCGGTTTATTAAGCTTCACAATGAAAGTGGCTGAATCAATGTCTGTGATAAACCGAATTGTTCGGGACTTTTCTGTTTCACTGTACATATTATAAGTATCCAGTTTTATCTCTGGTGTGATAGTCCAATCATTTCTCCCGGTGTTAATCATCATTACGATGTTTTTTTTGTTTGAATGAATGATGGTTTGCTGTTTAGCAAATAGGCTAACCAGAACCATGCAAAAAATAAAAAAAGTGATATTTCTTTTCATGTTACGTTAATTTAAATTACTTCAAGCTGTCAATTTCTCTATCAATTATCTTAATCACACCGCCTTTCAAACAAATCTTTTCAAAATTATCATCAACATTATATTCAACCATTTTCTGACTACACGGGCCAAAGCATACTGGCAATAAATTACAAGCTAAACAATGCTTATTTTCAAAGGTTGCTTTTCCAAATCGTTTTGCTACATGAGAAGTTTTCCACTCAATATCTCCTGAATCTAAAAGCATTCCATCTTCGGGATAGGTTGTAAAATCACGTGCTGTACACTTGAATACTTTTCCATCGTAATTTATTAGAGCTTGCTGTAATTTATCTGCATAACAAACATATCCTTTTGTATTAAATCTTGATTGATCAACTTTAAGACCAAGATTTACAAACTTATTTTCGCACTCTTCCGAACACACTTGCTTTTTTGCAGAGTCCTGCCAAACTTGTTGAAATTTTACCGTTACTTTTGCTTTTGCCTGCTCTGACAATTCAGGAATAATACCTTCAATATTAATCAATGTCTTCTCTATATAATTAATTCGGAGTGCAATATCTACTTTTTTCATTTGAGCGAGCAGATTTATATTCTTTATAATTTGATCAAATGAGCCTTCTTTTTTTGATGTAAATCTGATCTTGTCATGTTGTTTTTTATTTCCATCAAGTGTAATCTGAAATGAATTTAATCCAACTTCTTCGAATTTTTTCACCTTTTCCTCATCAATCAAAAAACCATTTGTTGTAGCACTTGATGCAAATAAAACTCTATGCTCATCAGCAATCTTTTTTATCTGCACCAACAATGGGTACATTACCTCATCAAAATATAATAGTGGTTCACCGCCAAACCAATCGAGTTGTAGATTTACAATTTTTTCAACTTCTATTTTCTTTTTAATATGATTTATCACTGCCGACATAACAGATTCTGACATTCGCCCTTGTGGGTGTTCCTCATAACAATACCAACATTTAAAATTACACTCTAAAGTGGGATTTATTGTCAACCGATACGAACGATTGTCAAATATATTGGCTCTGTTATTTATACGAATTAAATCTAATTGATTCAATTCATCCGGTATTACTATGTCTATTTTTTTCAAAGTATCCAATAGTTTTGGATCTTCTTTTTCTATAAGATCAACGTCTCCACATATTAACATATCAGCTTTGGACTTTTCTAGTGAAAAAAAAGTTTCATTTAGTAGGTTTACTACATGTACTTGTTTTCCGTCTTCTTTAAAATATAAGTACTTACTTAATTTGAACTTCATAATTTCTTGTTATAAAATTTATATATAATCGTCTATGTTCTACTAATCATAATTTCCCTAGTTAAATGCTGTAATTAGGATACAATTATTCCATATATCCTAACTACAACATAAATTACTAACAATTACATCTGCAGTCTACAACCTGGTTACTATTGGTTAATACGGAAGAATTACTAAGCAGACAACAGCAACTCTGGGCGGCATTATAATTATTGAGATCCCCCGACCCAGCCATAATTTTACTTAGCTCATTTTTAGTCAAGCTATCTTTTATGTTTTGTAAATTAATTTTTTTCATTTTTTTTATTTTTTAAATTAACACTATCTAAGTAATAGAAATTAAATAATGTCCTATTCTTCAAAAAAAATCATTAGACGATACGGTTGTAATTTTAAGTCCCCTTCAGGGGATTTAGGGGCGGTTTTAAAATATATTTTCCGCCCCAAGCCCCTAAAGTGGATGTCAAATAGTATCGTCTTTGAAAAATTAAAATGGTACATTATGTTCACTCCATTACTTAAGCATCAAAAATAACGCTTTGATGATTTTCATAAATTGTAGAACTGACTTTACTTAGATGAATCTTATCATTTACAAGTACAGCTACAAGACTCAATAGAATTATTATTATTGATTACAGAATTGTTATTAAATGTACAATAACATTGTGCTACTGAATTGTTGTTATTTACATCGTTACCAGACCCAGCCATAATTTTACTTAGCTCATTTTTAGTTAAGCTATCTTTGATGTTTTGTAAATTAATTTTTTTCATTTTTTTGTTTTTTAAATTAAAATTAGTTATTTAAAGATTAGAATATCTTAGCATTAAAGATAACTCATTGATAGTCTTTATAAACTATAGAGCTGCTTTTGATATTCATAAATTCATATATTCAATTACAAAGACACTCACAAGCAGTAACCGTATTATTATTATTGATTACAGAATTGTTATTATATGTACAAGTGCAACCAAAGGTTGAATTTTTATTATTAACATCACCGGATCCTGCCATAATTTTATTCAGTTCATACTTAGTTAAAGTATCTTTAATGTTTGATAAACTTATTTTTTTCATTTGTTTATTTTTAAATGTTTATACGTATATATTTAAACTTGACATAAAGCCATAAAACATGCCATTAATCAGACCAACTTATATAAACAACTATCTATAGAATTGCAATAAATTTAATTCTAAACTTGATTGATATTATTTACAGCAATTCCTTTGCCCAATAATTTTATTTGACTTATTTTTAGGAAGTTCTTTTTTAATCTGATTTACTAGCCACTATTTCTTACAATAACATTGACAAGTTGTCACAGTGTTATCATTATTAATAACACTACTGTTGTCATACGTGCAAGTACAAGATGAATAGCCGTTGAGATTATTTACATCCCCCGATCCTGCCATAATTTTATTTAGTTCATACTTAGTCAAACTTTCTTTAATGTTCGATAAACTTATTTTCTTCATCTTTCAAATTTTGAGTTTCCTACTCTCTTAAAGCTTTTCGGATTAGCGCTCTTTTTTTTACGCAACACACTTGCATTTTGCTAAGTGAGACACGCCAATCATGTCTGTCGGTCTGGTCAGACTTATTGGATTTCAAATTAATTCATACCTTTGCGGCGCCTTCTTGTTAGTGTTAGTGAATAATCAAGTTACTTGGTTTTAAAAAGCTGCGAACTTTTCATTAGCCTTTCAAGAAGGCTTTTGGTTTTAAATAAAAGCTGGCGAGACTTTTATAATAAACGAATACCTATGTTTCATGATAGAATTCCGCTTCTTTATAATTTGGAATTGCTGAGTAAACCATATTAAATACTCTTTCGTCCAGCAATAATTTGGAATAGCCATTAAAGTGTGCCTGACAGGGATAGGTCTTAGTGATTTTATTATATATCCTGTGATTCTCTATAGAGAAATTATCCTCAAACCATTGATTCTTCAACTCATAGACCTTGTCTATGTCTGAAGAAATATATTCATTTCCAATATCGTTGTAGAATGCACAAAAAATATCACAATTAGTATCCAGCTTTATACGATGTTTATTTTCAATATAGGATTTAGACCAAACATATTGATTGCTATAGCTATAATTATCATCTTCATTGTCATTTTCCTCTAGCAATTCTTTTATTAATCCTACTTTTCCAATAAACCCACCACTATTTAAATACATAAAAGGTGAATTCGTATTCTGATTATAAAATGAGGCCAAGCTCTTATCGGGCCAGCATTTTAAATCGGTAGAAAACAGCAGATCTGTATTAAATTTGTAGAATTTCTCGAGGATTTCATTTTCCGAAGCCAAAAAAACAGCATCTGTTCCATCTGTAAATAAGATCAATTCATTATCATTCATATCAGACAAATATGAATACAAGAGTTGATCTTTTAGCCTCAATGAGTAAAAATTAGTTTCTTTAGAGACTAAAGCTACAAGTTCAAGACCATTCAGGGCACAAGAGGTTCTCAATAGATTAAATATCTTATTGCTTGTATCGTTTATAACGGTTACTATTTTCATGATGAAGTTTTTTATTTCCTATACTGACTTGAGTCTGCGACCCTGTACATTTTATCCTCTACTATTATGGCTTTATTCTCTTATAAGTAACAGCGGCATCGCGTACCGATCCTGAAGCTTCGTAATGAGCAGTTTTCCTGGAGTCCTTCTTATAGATCAAGTACTAACCTGGTTTTACATTATTACTCCCGACTTTTACCTCTATGTTCACTCTGACATAGTCTCTTTCAGCAATTCCGGTTGCTTTACTAATATCATATTCTCATATAAACCAAACCTCCACCGATTTTCTTCTATCTGCCCGTTGCAATGAGAATTCTCTGTTTCTTTAAAGTCAATTCAGATCCAGAATGCGTAGCCAATACTTGTTCTTGCATAATACGAAAATTTTGAAATTTCTTCGTCTATAAATATAGGTTCGCAAATAGTTTATTTATCATTACATTAACACTCAGGGTTGCCAACTCATAACGCCTTTCAGTTTCCGCAGCGGTATTTTACACGTTGTTACCACAAACGTCAGACAATAATTTCATTCCATGTTGCGCACCATTTCAATCCTTATAGTCGTATTTATTTTCTTCTCATTTCAGCAACGGCAGCAACCCTACTTTAAAAGCCTCCACCGTATTTCCGCCAAAGAAGTTTGTTCCGGGGCAGGTTTTGGTAGCGCCGGTGCCTTCTTCAGTGATTCGTTTTCCGGTATTCAGGTCGTACCAATGATGATAAACGACTGTATTTTCATTTGCTTCAAGTTTGAAGCGATGTAACAGCGACTGGGTAATATGCACAATACATTCCCGCTGTTGGGTACTCATACTGTTCTTTTGTTTATCAAAGTTGCCCAAGCTTTCGATGCAGATACCCGCTGTATTTACTCCTTTAATACCGGCAGGTATTGTATTTATACTCCGGCAAACCATTATTTTCCCATCGGGGAAAGTGGTGAAGTTTTGTGCAATTTCGGCAAAGCCCCGTTCCTTATGAGCGCGTTCCATGCTTTGGCAAAGCTGGAAATGATTACTTCCGTTGAAGTGCTTGTAAGATGGAACATAGGTATGATGCTGTTGAATTAATGCTATTTTCCGTTTAATGATCTGCGCTTCGAGCCAGGAATCGAATTCGGACAAGTTGAGCAGTATGAATTTTCCGATCACTTTCATCGTTACTCCCCAATTGATTCAGAATCCAAATATCGTATAATCCACTTTCATATTGCCTGTGGCATCGGGTACATCCTGCGCATCGCGTTTACCATTGGGGTAATGCTCCTGACGGACAAAAGAGGTCAATAGCAAACCCAGTTGATGATCTTTGGCATTGGTACAAATTTTAAGTACCGACTGAGCCACCAGCAGCGTGAGTGTAGAAACTGCTGCTGTAACCGGACTAGCCATACCCGACAACATAGCTATGGTGCCGACTAACGATGTCAGGTTTTGCTCTGTAAGTATTTCGCCGGCAAGTGTGGCATTGTCCACCATCTGTTGACTGGATTTTATGGCCAGCAACATCCAGTTTAAATCCTGCGGAATAGTATCATTGACAAATACATTATAGCCCGTATCACCAAAGTATATGACCTGGTTATCCTTTATACGTTGAATTTGAGGCATAATACGCGAACTGAGTACTTTGTTTACTGCCTGAGCAATCAGTTCTTTTTTCTCAGCTGCATCGCTGGTTCGGTAAAATTCGTTCAGCATAGGGAAGTCGGCTTCACCCATGGTAACGAAACTCATTAACTGAAGATCGGACGAACCCAACAATCTGTAATTGTTGAAAATCCTGATTTTGTTTAGTCGAAGGTAAAACATGGCTTAATTGATTTTAGATACAAATTATTTTAATTCTTCTCGTCGTTGCTTCATGGCCGATTCAAGTTTATTTACAAAATCCAATACCTGTTCTTGTTTCATTCCTTTAGTATGAAAATTTATTTTTCCACCTCCATCTGATAAAATGGTTACGACATGCTTTCGTGAAGTCAGGTATAAAATAATGAACAGAACTCCAAGTACGATACCTGCTTCTGAAAGTCCACCAGACATATTATCAATTTCAGCAATGAGTACACCTACAATTGCAAACAAGGTTAGTATCAAATAAATGGTTTTAGTACGATAATGCACCTCAACTAAACTTATTTTTTCGAGAAGTATGCTCGCAATATGTGCTTTTCCGAATTCAGAAGCAGTATACCGTAAACGAAAATTGGTAAATGACACTATATCATCATCCGACTGAAGAATGACCCGTTCGTTGTCAAGGAAGTATTTGTTGTCCATAATTTATTTCTATTTCATATCGACTCCTTTTCTTCCAAGTCTATCCAACTATATTAATGTGCTTTGTTCAAGTCTAACGAAGAGTAATCCGCCATCAGTAGGACAGGCTTTGGACTGAAAACCAATATAGTTTTAAACGACTCGTATTTCCAGCACTACTTATCCCTGTATATCGGGAAGTCTCCATTTCAATAAGGCTTGCGCTAAGCATTGACTGCAAAATTTACTGACTTGAGCGGAATAGAGAATAATGAGTTCTCAAAAGATTAAAGCTTGGTACTCATTTCGCTAACAATTAAATCTAATTTGGATTTTGTAGGTTTGTCCATAATTTGAGAATATGATAATACATTCTTCTTCATAGCATCAACAACTAAACAATAATCAGTATTTACTATGTAGTCATCCGACAAATTGTTATCAAGCATCCGATATAATGCATCTACAAATATTGCCAATTCATCATTACTGTACCCATTTTTACTAGCTACAAACCAAACTGCACCGACATGCTTGACACCATTATTTTCATAAGAAAACAAATCATCACCATATATCTTCAACTGAATTCCACTGACACTAATTATTGACATTTCTGCTTTTTGTGGAATAAAACTAACTTTATGCGGAGGGACAAGCCTTGTATAATTGAATTCTAAGAAATTGCTAAGAATTTGAATATTTCTTTCATACATTATCTTAGTTTTTCTAACCGAAGTTTCTGAAAGATCATCCGAGATTGATTCTATTCTATCTATCAATAACTGATAATCGTTTAATCTAAACGATTTCCTAATAGCAGTTAAACTTCTGTGCCAATAATCTCTCGCATCTGAATTCTTACTAAACACACTCTCAACTTGCAGGTTACCTAACATAGTTGCTTTACGTCTATCTGAATATGAATTGTATTCAATCAGTTTTTTTATTGGCAGCTCTTTCATACATGAATAAATATTTGAAATTACATTTTGTCTATCTCCTTTTCAACGTCCTTATACTTATCTTTCACGTCCGCTCCCCCCACGATTGTATCGTGTAGTCATATATAAAGCTGCTCCCTGATTCATTTATACTCTGCCTCTGATAAGTATACAAGTTGACACAACATATACCACAGGCACACCATATACACACAAAACTCCTATCAGTTTTACAGTTACAAAGTGTCTCAATTTGATATTGAGTACACTCGAATTTTTCAAATTGAAATACTCAGGCTTTTCTTTCCGAAACATATCATAATCAATCGGCATATGATTATCGCAGCGTTGCAGAATATCCTCATATCGCTCCGATATTTTTCTTGCCTTCTCAAACAATTCCTGTTTTTTATCATCATGCATGGTTGACTTCAGATACCTTAATTCATCATATAATTTAGAAACGTCCAATGCACAGTTATGATATTCTTTAGCCTTTGCTGTGTAGTTTTTCGCGTACTCCAATTGGCTAAATACAAGTATCATAATCGACAACGATATCGAAATAAATGTTGAAGTATTTGAGTCTAAAGTATAGTTCGGCAACCCGCATAACGGCAACACACTGAACATAATCATATAGGCCGATAACCATCCAACCAACCTTGCCGAACGTCTGTCAAGCTCTTCACACCGTTCACTTGCTTTAAATCGTGCACCTTTAGTTACCCAAAGTTTATAATTAAGCTCAATCAGAAAATCATTATCCTTCAAATAAGGAGGGATTTTCTTTTTGTTCTTACTAATATTCCGAGCACGTTTGCATGCAATCAAATGAGTTCGAAGCTTCCAGCTATTTGGTAAAACAGCAAATATGATATAATCTGAAAAGCAGGACATATTATTCAAAATTCAAATTTGGATGTTGTCATAGAAATCAATAATTCTCTTCAACTTATTTAGATGAGCCTTTTGGCAATCAAAATGAACCAAGTCGTTGTATTCCTCTTTTATTGATTCAATACGCTCTGATACATTTTCGAATCTAAACTGGCCTTTTAAATTTATTTCTTTAAAATCACTTGATGGCAGTTTAAAATAAAAAAGCAAAATTTTCAAGTCTAGCTCGGACAAAGAATAGGTACTATCTTGACCCTGACTAGAATTAAATATCTCAATATTTTCATAATTAAAATAAATTTCCTTTTGTGCTGACTTACTTAGTTTAAATATTTTCTTTCTTTTTTGTTTGTCGATTGATGAACTTGTATCTAGAAATCCATGAGATTTTAGAATAACTACCAATACATCATCAGCTTTATATGTCTTCATGCAGTGATCTTTATTTTAGTCGTTTGATAGGTAATTCGCATCCATTATAGACTAATAAATATTGCCCATTTTCCTGAATAACCTTTACTAATGGTCTATATGCATACATATATTGATATCTATAGACTGACTGTTGCCATGTCTGACCATTCGAAAATTGAAAAACTGTATCACCTTTCCAACCATGAAAGTCATTTACTATATTTGCTTGAAAAATTAATGTTGCCATTTTTAGATCTCACTTATTTTTATCTCAATCCCTTTATACTTATCTTTCACATCCTCCTCCGTTCCCGCACGATTATATTGTGTTGTGGTCCTTCATAAAGCTATTATCCTCCCCACAACACAATATAATCGCGCGGTAGCAAAGGCAGAGAATTTCTATTCAATTGTTGTGACTGAATTAGCTAGCCTCCTCTCATTTCCAAGCCGAGTTGTATAATATCTCTGCTCAATACCGAACAGGAGCTTTTTTAATTCTTCTTCGCTTGAAATTGCGAAATTTTCTTTATCCTCGTTGAAATTCAAATCTGAGCAGTACTCACGTATATAGCTAAAGATACCCTTTTTCTCTATTGGGGTGTATTTCTCTAGGGTATCAATCGCCATACGTATTCGTTTTCGATTTGCTTTTAGAACTTTTTCTGAAGAATAATCATTTTGAAGATCAATGAAATTGTTTTGAAGGAATTCTTCTGTTTCTTTTTTTGTTGCCTCTTTGTAAAGCTCTATAATTCCTTTGAAAATCGTAGTAATTGAACTCAGATTTTTAAAATATAAAATATCAGTAGCTTTTATATATATTGCATCTGAATTATCATGAATTACAATAATAGGCTCATTAGTTACATATTTTGGTTCTTCATCAAAGGAAATATAATTTTTCCTTATTATCTGACTTGTAGATAACCTTTGAAAATAATACACCCCAAGTTGAACAGAACATAAAAATTCAATACTACCATAGTCAACACGTTGTATCGGGTCGTATTCAGGTGCTACGAACACGCGTTTTATAAATTCCAAACAGTATTCCTTAGAAGAAAAGTTATTTATCGCAAACCATTCATCATCTTCTAGTTTATAATTGGAATCGTATTCTTTTGGATTGTTTAAATCATTTGGTAAATCAAACACCGACACATCCGAAAGTACTTTCATAATCTGCCCTTTGCGACCTCTTTTACCTTTTGTTTGTGCTAATAAGTAGTCCATATTATTCTTTATCTATAAATGTAAAATTATTAATTCGTTTTAGTTTCGGAAACTCCAGTTCTTCTGGGTCTTTAAGTTGCTTTCTTGTTATTACGAATATCTTGATATTTCTTGACGTAGTTAAATAATAAAAGTGATAACCAAAAATTAGAAATAATGGATTGAAATATAATGTTTGAGATAAAAACGTAAAAAGAAAAAGAATTCCAAACACAAAAAGCATTGTACTGCAATAAGGAACACTTAACGCCACAAAGAAATATCCTAAATAACTTGGTAAATATGCATTATTTGCTTGCTCTATTTCTTTAATTGAAGATTTAGTAACTCCGTCTGTAATCGTATTTTCAAAACTATCATTAGATAAGTATTTAGACATTATCAGACTTACAAGAGTCAAAATGACTGGAATTAGGAAATAAACAAGATAAGATATCCAATGTGGGAGTTGTGATAAGCAAGGATATAAGTTGTTCAAAACCATTTTTTGCTTAACCATATATATGACAATAATCAATGACGTGGCATTGAAGGTCAGAAAAAGTCTAAAGAATAAATTAATCATAGTCATTTCTTACATTTCGGGTAATATATGCACTCAATCCAGATCCACTTCTCGCAAGTTGTTTCATCATATCAACATGTATTCTTCCAGCTTTTCCCGAATAACTATATCTGTATGACCGTGGGCTTCCATTAAACCAAACAGTAATGCTTGATTCTTCTACTTGGTAATTAGTTATTGGAGAATTACCGCTATGATTTAAATATCTTTCCATAATAATTTGATTTTAAGGGTTTATTTATAAAGAAAAACTCACCCCCACTCACCGGCAGGGGTTTCGCTTTCATGATTTATTTACTTTGTTTCAGTAGGTGTATCCGTTTTAGATGGAGTTGGTTTGTTGTTGGCAGCTTTGAGGGCTTCGTTTAGTTCGAGCGAAAGGGCTGTCCAGTTACTATCCATCTCGGACATAGCATCCACGTAGTTTACATAGTTACGCAGGGAAGTAGCCATGTTTTTGTAGAGGGATGAGGCTGATTCCATGCCGCGTAGTATCGAATCGGCTTCGGATTGCCCACCTACCAATTGAATGAAGTTGATCTGTGATGTTTTAAGAAGAGTAAAAGCTTCGATAAGGTTTAGACGTTGTAAGCGCATCATATTTTCGGGTTTTTCCAAATCCTGTATCAGTTGATTGAGATGGGTAGATTCGTCATCGTATGAGTAACGATACAAGTCGGCTCCATGCAGGTCGATGATAGCTTTCAAATCCACAGCATCCTGATGAAACGCAATTCCATCGAGTTGAATTAATCCCAAAACTGCATTTTTAAATCCCAAAAAACGATTATCACGTAGCAGGTCGGCTGCAGATACTTGTTTCCCCTTACCACTGTAGGTTGGTTTATCAATCACCGAGTGATAGGCGGTGTTTGCTTCCTTCAGTTTTTGTAAAAATGGTAAACTTGCCACAAGATTTACATACATCGGCTTCACAGAGATTTCAATAACTCGTGTAGCCAAGTTGGCAATAACGCCAACGCTCAGATTCCAAAAGTTTTTATTCATAATAATGTAATTAAAAAAAGGTTTTAAATTGATTTTATAGTTACCGCATTGGGCGTTTGCTTTCCAATTTTTGTGAGATATCTCCTGCAGCCTGCAGCGAATATCTAATTTTTGTGAGACATTTCCTGCAACTTGCAGTAAATCTCAAAGTTTTGTGAGATATCTTCCGCGGCCTGCAGTGAATCTCAAATTTTTGTGAGACTTCTCCTGCAGATTGCAGTGAATCTCAAAGTTATGTGAGATATTTCGTGCAGGAAAAAGCTGATATTAGTGACTTCTAAAGCTGCCAGGGAAAATTTATTACTGTTAGGTTTCATTTGCAGAGATCTGGTTATCAGGTTCTGTTTCAGGTTCTATTTGTTTAGGTCTTAATTTTCAAAAATATCCGACAAGCGATTTTTTAACATCACTTGCCGGACCAGCCAAGGTTATTCTTTCACGTTACATTACTCTCTAGTTCACAAACAAAAAAACTATTTTTAATTTATACCCAAATTGTAGTTGAACTACCATCTGGATTTTTAATTTCAATCCATCCACCACCATCAATCTTTTTCATTTGCATTGCACTTAATTTTGAAAAGCTTGCAGCATCTCTTTTTACTTTTTCCATATTCGTATTTTTTAGTAATTAATTTGATGCTGCAATATTATAGCTATTTTCATTAACATCTCCTCACAAGATTCTACTAATTTTCTCACAAAATTCTCACATTTCACATAATAAACATTAATGCAAAACGAACAGATTTGAATTCATAAAATGGACGGTTAAATACACAAAGAAAACTGCGTTTTTTTAATTATTTTTTTGTACTTTTGGCACAAAATAACAATATAAATTTTCTCATGAGAACCTTGTGAGATTCTTGTGAGACTATTGTAAAAGATTGGTCATAAAGGCTTACTGATAACTGTTTACTGATAACTGTTTACTGATACCTAAAAAAAAATGTCACCAAAACACATCTCTTATATTGCAGGCATTTGCTTGTTGCTGATTATAGCAACACAAGCATACCTAGTGTATGATTATTACCAAACAACCCGAGCAGGTCTGGTACGTGAATCGGATGCTATTCTGCAGGAAGCTTTTAGAAAAGATTTAAGTATAAGAAATCAAATGCATAAGCACTCAGTGGGTGAAGACACACTGAAAACTCCCCCCCCACTTTCAAAAAGAAATACAGCAACTGCAAGTGTAGAATTAGCAAACGAATATAAAAACAACCTCGCGCTATTTCTGGACTTAGTCATGAATACTTATTTAAGTAAAGATCTCCCATTAAATCTTCAAAATTTGGATAGTATCACAGGAACAATCTTACAATCTCGCAAAATTCAGTCCGGATATATTATCAATCTTCTTAATCCACACACAAAAAGAATATTAAGTCAATCTCAAAAGCCAACCAAAAGTTCCTTCTTACTAGTACCGTCCCAACCGCTGCAAATCGATTTTACAAAACAACGATTCCTCCAACTCATATTGATCAACCCTTTTGGAGTTATTATCAAACGAATGGGGTTAATGCTGTTGAGCTCGTTAGTACTTTCGCTTATTTGTTTGTTTGCCTTCAGGTTTCTGCTTGTTACCCTGGCACGTCAGAAAAAATTGGTGGCATTTAAAAACGAATTTCTGGGAACAATTGCCCACGAGCTTAAACGCCCGGTGGCTAGTCTGACAGTGAATCTGGATTGCATGACCATGCCGACCTTTGCAGAAGATAAAACAAAACGGGAATTGCTGGTAAGTAAATCGATAAACGCCACTACCGAACTGAACGACACGATACGCATGATAGTGGCACTGGCAAAAGTGGAAGAGGGACTGTTGGTACTAAACAAGCAGCAGATAGACTTACGACAGCTATTCGAGGAATTGAAAGGCCGCTTCGTAAACAATGCGTACAAAGGGGTAGAGATACAAACCGTGTACGAGGCTGATGAACTAATGGTAACGGGCGACAGAAGGTTGCTCAGTCAGTGTTTCGCCAACCTGA
>Ga0302296_1001098_pt1 | contig 20319 bp, 7 predicted proteins | sample III_Fen_N3_1_FD_194546 | JGI IMG/M metagenome (GOLD analysis project Ga0302296, IMG submission 194546) | Peat permafrost microbial communities from Stordalen Mire near Abisko, Sweden - III_Fen_N3_1 | ecosystem: Environmental > Terrestrial > Soil > Wetlands > Permafrost | place: Sweden: Abisko...
TGCATCGAAATCACGTTATTTTATTAATTGATTAGTGTTTTATTCTACAAAAATTGAACACGAAAAACAATTGAAAGGAAGTATGTATAGTAATACACATATAAACCGAAATAGGAGAGGGTATATGTGTTTGATATTTTTCATGATAATGTAATACTTTGTTATTATCAAACAGATAGAGTTATGAAACTATTTTTTTAGATAATATGCTTTCCCAGGTTCAAGTGTCAATATTGAATTAGTTGTGCCATTAGGAATCCAAAAGCCATCAAAATTTTTAACAATTTTGCAATTTGAACTATTAAAATAAGTGGTTAATGTTGTAGCATTTTGGAAGGGGCATCCAATTAATTGCCAACCTGTATGTAGAGACGCAAAATTTTGCGTCTCTACAGGCATCCCAGTAATATTCAACGTTCCAGCTTTATTCATCTTAACTAAATAACCTTGACCCGATGTGATTTTTTGTAAGCTATTGAAGGCTGTATTTTGTCCTTTTCGCCAAAAACTTGAAATCGTTTTTATTTCTTGAACATCTAATCCCGAAAACAGTGTTGCTATACTGCTATCTTGAGGATATACATTGGTAGAAATGAGGTTCCAACCTATTTTTAGAGCTATGGTTTGTGTTTTAACGGCATCGGTACATTGAAGTTTATCGATATTAAAACCTGCTGTTATTGTTCTTATTCTTAAAACATTTAAGCCTATTGGAAGTTTTATGTTTTTAAGCGTAATGTCTTGATACGTAGTATATGCTCCGCTATTAGGAACTTGAATTTCGGGTGTAATTGACTCGCCATTTAATAAGACATCGAATTTTGCAGTAGATACTGCCGAGGAAACACTTGCTGTTATGTTGTAATAGCTATCTTTTTGAATATCTACTATATAATCAAGCCATTCGTTTGGAGCCGTCCAGCCAATTATGTAATTCCCAGTTTGTTGAGGATGCACTGAAATGTCAACTCCTTCGGAAGTACGATACTGATTGCCTGAATTTACCGTTGGAGTAGCATCACTATAAGCATTTCCATCTCCACCAATATTAAAGTTTTCTACTTGAATAATTCCAGGAATTGATGCTGGATTTGTTGGATATGCTCCTGTGACTTTTATAAAATCGACTTTTACTGTTCCGCTTGTTGCAACGGTTGGATCGAGTCTAATTTGTTTAATGGTTCCAGTCCAATTAGTATTGGTCGATAGGTCGACAATATAATATCGTTGTTTTGTGTCGTTTGCTACTATTGGAAAACTAATTCTTTTAGTTCCGTTAAATGTTGCATCGCTTGTGGTTGCCCAAAATAATTCGGCTGAAGTAGCTGAAGTTTGATTTTGCAAACTTATTATCACATATTTATATTGTGAAGTCAATAATTGTAAATTATCGGGCGATGTTACATGTGGATCGTCTGCCGTAATTGTCATTGTATTTATGCTATTTGAAGCATTCATAGTCATGTTTGAAGCAGCATTCCAACCTTCGGTACTTGAAGTAAAATCCCAATAGTTAATAATTGCATTTTCGTTATAGGTTACGGCCATTGCATCGCGTGGGCCAAAAGGATCTTGTGGATTCCAATATAACCATAAGCCAAAACCTCCTTCGGTATTTATAGCTTTACTTACATTCGAAACCACAACTTTTATTGTCGTTATTGGATTTACAAATTGTGTTGGAAATGTATAACCATCGACAGATAAAATTTGTGATGTAATGTTTGTTGTACCATCGTAAACGGTAACCGTTGTTCCAGCTAACGATAGTTGTTGCATTTTCAACATTGGAAGAATTGTAATACCACTACTATTTGAAAAGGTAAATTCATAGGTTTTTTGTGCTCCTATTGCAGGTAAAGCATCGGCAAATTTTTGACTTATTGCTTTAGCTTCGAAAACTCCATTTCCAAAACCATTAGTTGGTGAAACCATTGTTAAATCGAGCTTTTGATTTGGTCCTTTTACATAATTAATAATGTCTTTTCCTAGCTTAGCAAACGATCCTGCTTTATTTTCATTTGCAACATCATAAGGGTATTTTAACCAACTTTCTACAACATATACATCGGCTCTAATTCCAAGTTTTTGGTATAATTGTATTCCTTGCATACTTTTGTTGTAATATGCTATATCGAGCTGGTCGCGAACGGTTTGCGAAGCTGAACAATAAGCAGAATCGGCCATGCCATTAAGTGGATTTTCGGCTGCAGTAGCTCCTCCAGTAACTATTAAATGATGTTCTCTACCATTTTGATGTAACCAATTTTCATAGGCTTTAATGATTGATCTAAAATTATCGCGAACAGGAATATTTGTCCAGTTCCAATATTCGTAAGGTGCATCCGAAACAAAATTTGTGCTTATCGTAGGCGAAACTCCTTTAAAATGACTGGTAAACCAGTTGAATCCGTCGAATTTTAAATTTACTTGGGCACCATTCACCAAAACAGGACTTGTACCTGCGTCATTCATCAGTGGGCTAAATGTTAAGTGGTCGCTAATAGATGTATATGGTGTTTTACCAGGTTCTTTCCAGTCAAAATAAACTGGCGATGCTACTATATTTACCGAAACGGAAGGGTTTATAAGATCTAATTTTTCGGCAAATGATTTCCAAATTCCATTACCAACGGGTTTTGTTCCCGTGTATCCACCGGCTGTTCCATTACCATACAATGCTGTTAAATCGTCTTCATTCCAATCGGGATGTCTGCGAGATATTCCACCTAAACTTGTTTTAGGACCCATATCAATATTGAGCTGTGTAAGATTTAATCCAGCATTTCGCATTGGAGTTACTTGGTCAGTCATAACTCTATTCACCCAAAGATCTGCAACTTGATTGTCGGCTGCTGTTGGTACACCCCATGCAGTAAAATAAACAGCATTTTCAAGTGAAATAGGTTTATTCCCTATAATCTTAGCAAATTCAGCCCATCGAGATTTTCCAGCTGTTGGGCCTTTACAATAAACCAAGTAATTTGTGTTTAACCAGTATTGTTGGTGCATGAGATAGATATCCATATTCTCCCTTACAAATTTCCAATTGTCGGGATTATCGAATAATTGTTCGGAATACATAAATGTACCCCAACTTATTTTAGCCGGATAACTAATTGGACTAGGTTGAAAATTCAACTGAGAAAAGCCTACTGTAGCAAGTCTTAAAACAAAGAAAAATAATAGTACTAATTTTTTCATGTGTATATATTTAAAAAGTTTTTTATTTGTCACATGGAATACGCCATAAAATCATCTTAGCATAGTATGCCAGTTTTGCTCATGGCTATTTCATAATTGCAATATTTATTAGTTTGTAAATATCACTATTTGGAGTGCCCAAGAGCAAACAACCATGATTCAAAATAATACAAGATTGTTACATTAACGAAAGTATGTAGTACGGTATGTATTGAAATTCAAGTTGATATGGATGGGGTAGATTGTGCCATATCAAATGCTTTGTTTATTTCTTTATAAAATAAGCTTTTCCGGGTTCCAATTTACTTAAACTATTAAGCGTTCCATTTGGAATCCAAAATCCATCGAAATTCTTTACGGTTTTGCAATTTGAAACATTGAAAAATGTTGAAATTGTTGTAACGTTTTGAAATGGACAGCCAATTAAATTCCAGCCAGTTTGTAGAGACGCAAAATTTTGCGTCTCTACGGGCAACCCAGCAATTTTCAATGTTCCGGCAACATTCATTTTAACCAAATATCCTTGACCTGATGTTATAGTTTTCAAACTATTGAAAGCAATGTTTTGTCCTTTTCTCCAAAAAGTATTTTCTGTTTTTATTTCTTGAACATCTAAACCAACAAATAGGGTAGCAATACTACTATCTTGTGGATATACATTTGTTGAAATAAGGTTCCATCCAATTTTTAATGCTATTGTTTGTGTTATTATGGCATCGGTACATTGTAGCTTATCGATATTGAAACCTGCAGTATTTGCTTTTATTCGTAAAACATGTAAACCAATTGGAAGTTTTATGTTAGTTGTAACAGTTATGTCTTGATATATGTTAAAAGCTCCAGTATTAGGTACTTTTATTTCGGGTGCTATTGAATCTCCATCCAATAACACATCGAATGTCGCTGTAGATTGGGGAGACGAAACACTTGCCGTTATGTTGTAAAAGCTTTCTTTTTGAATATTTACTAAATAATCAAGCCATTCGCCTGAGGCTACCCAACCAACGATATAATTGCCAGTTTGTTGAGGATGTACCGATATGTCAACCCCTTCGGAAGTGCGATATTGATTGCCAGAATTGGTAGTTTGGGTTGAATCGTTATAGGCATTTCCTTGTCCTCCGTAATTAAAGTTTTCTGCTTGAATAATACCTGGAATTGTTGCAGGTATTGTTGGATAAGCTCCGGTTATTTTTATAAAATCGATTTTTACGGTTCCACTTGCAGCCGTTGTAGGATCGAGTCTTAGTTGTTTTATTGTTCCAGTCCAATTTGCATTGGTTGATAGATCGATAATATAATAGCGTTGTTTAGAGTTGTCATTTGGTACAATTGGAAAACTTACTCTATTGGTACTATTAAAACTAGCATTGGTTGTTGTAGACCAAAATAATTCGGCAGTTGAGCCAACTGTTTGATTTTGTAACCTAATCACAACATATTTATATTGCGATGCCGATAAGAGTAAATTATCGGGTGAAGAAACGTGAGGATCTGCAGCCGTAATAGTCATCCAATTTATTCCATTTACAATATTCATTGTCATATTTGTGGGAGTATTCCAATCTTCGGTACTTGTTGTGAAATCCCAATATGTAGGACTGCTTTTGAGTTGAATAACATCTCGTACAAAAATTGAATTAGGTTGAGGTCGAACTTCAAAACGTAAATCTAACGTTGAGGGTAATTTAGTTTCACCTGTTTTCGATATTGTAACGGTAATTTCTTTTTCATCTAATGGCATTAAACGATCTGTTTTGTAAAACAAATAGCCTGTTCCTTTTATTGCATTAGTAATATCAGTACCATTAAACATATAAGTAATAGACCAACCTGTAGGTAAACCAGAGATGTTCGCTTTTAATGTTGGAATAAAATCTATGTATTTGCTTCTATTTTTTAAAAAGACTGAAAATTTAAAAGTACCATTGGTTCCAACCCAATTATTGGTTGCTATTGGCGAAATCTCATTTACCGATTCCGCTACAATATTTTGGGCATAATTCGTTCCATTTGGAGCTTTAACAAATAAATCTAATTCCTGCTCATCGGCACGAGCATGTTTTAAAAGCCAACGCGAAACTCCCGTTACGGTATTGGCACAAACAATATCGCCACTCGTATTTTTAATCGATTCGGGAGTTAAATCTATATTCCATGATAAACCATAAATTTCAACGCCAAAGTAATCGGGAATTCTATCATGATCCTCCAACGCATGTACAACGGCCTTAGAATCAATCAAAAAACTATCAGCACTTGCATTTGGAGATATTAGATATGTGAATTTTTTACCCTTTTTATGGCAATAATCAATAACATCATACACCGATTGTCTATAAGCTTCAGCATGGTTTACAAATAAATAGGTAGGTGCATCAACTGATGACCCATACGATGAATCAATAAATATTCTATTTTGTGCATTTAGTGGATCATAAAATCCTTTTGGATATTTTTCCATTACGTGAGGTGCAAGCATAGTACCACTATTAACACCATACGAAAGATTTTTTGCTATTCGTAGAGGCCAATTGTGAATCATTGTATCCTGAATACGATTAACAAACACCATATTTGGATCAAAACCTAAGCTTTTTAAACGATTAATAGCTGATACATCACCTAAAATATCACCATTTAGCATATCTCCTTCTGCAATTGCTTTTTTGCCTTTGAAAAATGTAGCTAGTTTTATCCATTCTGCTGGCGAAACGTTATCATTTCCCAGGTCGTTATGATATCCTACAGGATGCCAGAATATCCCATCACCCTTGTTTGCAACATACGACCATATTGAACTATCCATTAATTGTCTAATATGAAAGGCAGAACCTGTATAAACTTCGTAACTTCCTGCTCCAATCGAATTGTCTTGAGCTTTTGCACTTTGACCAACAAGTACGAATAGCAGTGAAAAAAAACAAATGCTTTTAAGAACAAAAAGGTTAAATGTATTAAATAACGGTATAATTGGATAAACGTTTTCGATTCTTCTTTTTTCTAATTCAATCGTATAATTCTTTTTCATCGCCTTATATTTTACTGTTTAGAAATTGAATTGTGAACAGATAAACTCTCATTTTATTCAGCAAATTTGAATATAATAGAGGAGTATTATCAGATCAATAATCCTATAACAAATGAACAAACAAAAGGAGGCGAATGTGTAACAGTGATGTTACAAAAGGATAAAAGATTGTTACAAAATGGGAAATAATAAAGCTTCCTATTATAGAGAAATGAAAGTGTAACTGTTATAATTACAATGAATTAAGAATGCATTTCCATGTATTTGCTTGGCGTAATGCCATAGTGTTTAATAAAGCATGAGCTAAAATAATTCGACTCATTAAAACCTACAGCAAAGGCAACATCTGCTACTCTAAATTTATTTGTTTTAAGGAGAATTGCTGCCTTTTCTAATCTAAAATTCTTTATGAAATCTTGAGGATTTACACCTAAAATCGTTTTAAATTTTCGATACAATTGTACTCGACTAATCGACATATTATTTGCGATATCTTCAACCGAAAATTCTTCGTCTTTATAATGTAATTCAATGTATTCTAATACTTTTTTTAGGAATATTTCATCGAACGATTTTGGCATTTCGCTTTTTTGAATATCATTTAATTTTGTTTTTGCATGAATTAAATATCGTTTCCGTTGTTCTAAAATGGCATCAACTTTATTCCGTAAAATTTCTTGATTAAATGGTTTTGTAATATAATCGTCGGCTCCTGCTTTATATCCTACAATTTGGTGATAATCTGCATTTCGTGACGATAATATTACTACTGGAATATGATTTGTAACGGGATGTTTTCTCAATTCTGTGATTAGCTCAATTCCACTCATTTCTGGCATTTCAATGTCGGTAATTATAATATCAGGCACATGTGCTAGTATACTTTCTAAAGCTTCTTTACCATTCTTTGCCGTTATTGTTTTGAACCTATCCGAAAACAAATTCTCGATCATTACAAGTACGTTTTCATTGTCTTCAACAATACACACAATTGTTTCGTTGTCTTTAGTTACTTTGCTTTGATGTTGAATTTGGTTTTGCTCATTTTCATATATTTCAGATTCATATACTAATTGTTCTATTATAGCTTGTCCTTTTGGAAACGATGATATAAAGGTTGTTCCAACATCAATTTGTGATTCTATTTGAAATAGTCCATTGTTTTTATAAATAAATTCTTTAACAATATTAAGTCCTAATCCTGTTCCTTTTTCGTTGTTAGTGCCATAAGTGGAAACAACCGAATTTGTTTTAAGAATCGCTTCAATTACATTATTTGGCATACCAATTCCAGTATCTGTAATTTTTACATGAATGTAATTTGAATCGTCATAAGTGTCGATGATTATTGTTCCTTTTATTGGAGTAAATTTTAGGGAGTTTTGTATGATATTTCGAATTACAGTCGAAATCATTGTGCGGTCAATAAGTGCCGAATAAGCATGATTATAATTAGTAACTATTTTAATCTCTTTTGCTTTTGCAATTTCTAATTCCAATAGAATAGCTTCGTGAATAATTGTACTAATATCATAACTTTCGAGCGATGGTTTAATTGTATCTGTTTGTATTACCGACCAGTTAAGCAGGTTGAGAGTTAGGTTTGTAATCGATTTTGTTGCAGTTGAAATATTTCCTAACAATTGTAATTTCTTTTCTTCGGAGTAATTATTAAAGTTGTCGATTAATGTTTGAGAAAGAACCAGCATCGCATTCAATGGATTTTTTAAATCGTGCGATATTATTGAAAAAAGCTTCAATTTGCTGTTGTTTGCAATTTGCAGTTCTTCGTTTTTGCTCGAAATAATACTATACTGTTCTTGTAATATTATTTTTTGTTGTTGAAGTTCTGTATTTACTAAGACTAAATCTTTTGTTCTTTCCTTAATTTTTTCTTGAAGTAAAATGTTTAGTTTTTTCTGTTTATACAGTCTTAAATAATTAATAAGAAGTAAAATAAATATGAGAATTATTATCAATATAATTTTAAACCAAATTGTCATCCACCATTTGGGATGAATTACTATTTCAAGCGATTTTATTACTGAGGTTTCGTTATTTATTAATGCCTTAACTTTTAATGTATAGGTGCCTGGGCTTAATCCCGAAAAGGTAATAAATCGGTTTTGATGTAACTTAATCCATGCATCATCATATCCATCCAACTTATACGAATAACTTATTTGATTAATTTCTGATAATTGAATTGCAGCAATTTCGAGTGTTACAATGTCTTTTGAATAGCTTAATTCTAATCTATCTATTTTTGTTTGATTGTCGGCTTTTGCTATTATTGAATCCGATACTTTATTATAGTTTATTAAAACGTTTCGAATAACTAAGTTGATTTTTCCTGTTTTTTGTTTGATTTTATCGGGTTGACATCTGATTATGCCAGTTGTAGTTCCAAAATAAATACTTCCATCGTTCGATTTATAACAAGCATTAGAAGTAAACTCACCATCATTCCCCAAATATTGGTTGCTGTATGTAATGCTTTTATGTGTTTTCAGTGAAAATATTGTAATTCCTTCTTCAGAGCTAATAAACAAATTTCCATAAGAATCTTCGGTAAAACTTTTAGCATATATAGGAAGATTATATTTTGAACTTAGGTTTTCAAATACCTTTTTTTGTGGGTCAAATCGGTTTATGCCATTTCCTGTTAGTATTAATATTTCATTTTGTGAGTTTTGAAAAACAGTATATACCGAATTATTTGAAATCGATTGAGGGTTATTCGTTTCGTTGATATAATGTGTTAGTTTTCCTTTTGCAAATGTATAAACGCCATAAAAACTAGAAATCCACATAGTACCATCATTCGTTTTTGTGATATGATTTATCCACTGAGGATCTTTGTAATTAAACGTATATGCTTTTAAGGGATTTTTGTAATGATAAAATACTTGAGATTTTAAGTTTAGAAACGAAAGACCTTCGCCATGCGTTCCAATCCACAACATTGAATCGTTCAGGTATAATCCCTTTATGTTATTTATTGGAATGCTTCGCTCATCCGATTTATTATAAATGTAATTCGTTACATCGAAGTTTTTATCAATAGAAATTTTTGCAATTCCACCTCCCCAAGTTGCTGCCCAAATGGTGCTTTTGTTGCGATAAAGTGTAATAATATTTGATGTAAGAAGTTTGTTGTTTGTTGGTAATTGATAAATGTTTTTTTCTTCAGGATTTAATACAAATATTCCATCACCATCGGTAGAGAAGAGAATACTATTAGTTGAACTTTCTGCAAATGATGTGACATTCGTAAACTGAACTTTTTTATTTGCATAAATCGACGATTTATAAACTTCAAAAACATTCGATTTTCGGTGTATTGAATATAATCCAGCTCGATGTGAACCAATCCATAAATTGCCTTGAAAATCTTCGTAGGTTGATGTAATTGATTTGAATTCATACGAATTCATGTTTAATTTTAAATCATGATTTTTAATGAATGAATCGGTTTTGGGGTCGTATTTATTTAAAAATCCATTCTGACATGCGATCCAGATATTTTGTTTTTTATCAATGTAAATTGACCAAATACTATTTGAACCTATCGACGATGCATTGTTATTGTCATATTTATAGATGCGTTTTGTGGATGTTGCAGTATCTATAACAAATAAACCATCGGTACGCGAACCACACCAAATATTTCCTTTTGAATCGAACTTAATAGCTTTAATCCAGTCAAGTTTTATTTGCTTTTTTACGGTATAATTATTTGGATTTATTTCAATTACCCCATTTTTACAACCTGCCCAAATGAAGCCTTTTTTATCAATAATAATTTCTTCAGGGTTTAAAAATAATTGATTTTGCTCTATTAATAGAGTCTTAACTACGTTCTTCGTTTTTCCATCTATAACAAAGAATCCCGCTGATGTTGATATCCAAATTCGGTGTTGAAAATCTTCAACTATTCCAGAAATATAATGGTCTTTAATGTCGGTATATGTTTTAAATGTATTGGATTCTTTTTCGTAATAACTTAATCCCGAAACGCTTCCAGCCCAAATTGTTCCTTGCGAATCTTCAAATAATGAAGTAATCCAATTATTGCTAAGTCCATTAATCGTTTTATTTGAATAGTATTTTTCAAATGAATATCCATCGTATTTATTCAATCCATTCCATGTTCCAAACCACAAGAAACCTTGCGAATCTTGCATTATGCATTCTACATTATTATTCGATAAACCATTGTCGATAGAGTATTGGTTAAATGCAAATAGGAAATTGGATGATGAAAGCAATAATGTTACTAGTATAAGCTTTACATTACTAAAACGAAACCGAGATAGGATATTTTTAAATAAAAACATTAGCTTAATCTCTATTATGAGTTTATATAACAAACAGAATTTATTTAGGGAATTATAAATAATAGATGATTTTTTGATTTAAAATAGTATTAAATCAAAGCTCTATTTTAATGCAAAGATAAAATTACAGAAAATAATATCAATAATAGCTTCCTTTGACAAAGAATTAAAAAAAGGTTAATAAATGTTGTCGTTTGTAGAGACGCAATGCATTGCGTCTCTACAAATTCCATCTACGATTCCACCAATAATTTAACCTATCATTTTCTTCTTTCCCAAACCAAGGTAGAACATAAAACTATAAAACGACGATGGCAAAGTCGATTGCCAAACGTGCTACAATTGTAGCTTTAAGCTAACAGGTTGGTGTCACATTCTCGATAATGGGAACTTAAAAACGACTATAATCATATTTTTACCCTCACAAGCAAGTAACAAATGAAAAAAACCTCAATTCATGAAATTAAAGAATTGTAGCCAATGTGCTTACGCAACGCGAAAAGGAATTTGCTCAACACTTAGTAAATGGCAATACCGATATAGAAATTGCTAAACTGTTCGACATAAGTGTGTTTACAGTAAAAAGTCATCGCATCAACATTAAAAATAAACTCGACAAACGTAATGCCACCGAACTGGTTTGCTTTTTAGTATCTGCAGGAGTGGGCGAGTGGGATGTGTTGTAATCAAAATCGGAGATATTTGTTGTTAAAAATGTAACTATTTATAAGTATAGATATTTTTTAAAAAAGTAAAATTACGAGCGTTTGTATATCGTAATATACCTATATTTGCGGGAAATTTTACAAAACAATCTAACAACTATTTTAGATGAGAAAACATACTTTAATTGCAGCTATTTTATTTCTATTATCTACAACATTTTATGGTCAAGATACTATAGGAACTGTATTGGTAAAAGATATAAAATCGTATGAAGGTTTAACCATTGGCTCACATAATTCATCTTCACCTCAGAATTTTGTTGAAGTAAATGGGTTATTATATTTTACTGTAAATAATGCCAATGAATTGTGGAAAACCGATGGAACTCCAATGGGAACTCAATGTGTTAAAATATTTAATGCAGTAAATTCAGGTATCAATCATTTAACCGTATTTGGTGATAAACTGATTTTTAGTGCTTATAATGGTACCGATATAGTAGAACCTTGGATAAGCGATGGAACAACCGAAGGTACACTTTTGCTATCGAAAATTGGAACTACTGTTGCAATAAATAATTCGTCAAAGCCAATAAATCCCTACAATTTTTATGCATATAACAATAAAGTGTTTTTTAGTGCGGCATACAATAATACTACCCAACTTTGGGTTACCGATGGTACATTTCCAGGAACATCGGTACTTACAATAACAGGATCGGGCGATAGAGATCCTTCAGGATTTATTCCTTATAAAGATAAATTAGTTTTCTCGTGTCGTAGCAGTTTTTATTCACCTCAATTGTGGGTAACCGATGGAACCAGCGATAGTACTTATGAACTTAAAGTATTTGGTAATGGTAGTATCAATAATTTCAATCCATGTATATTCAAAGACAAATTATACTTTAGTGCTTGGACTGCTTCTTATGGCGAAGAAATGTGGCGTACCGATGGAACCACCAAAGGTACCGCATTATTTAAAGATATAAAGAAAGGAGAGTTGAGAAACTCGTCGCCAAGAAAATTTACAATTCATGATTCTAAACTTTATTTTATTGCTTCTGATGACACTATCAATAATACGGATAAACTGTTTTATACCGATGGCGACTCATTATACTCAGTAAAATTCAAACAAGACATATATCAAATCACTGATGTATTTGTTGTTAATAATAAACTATTGGCTGCTCTCGAGGTTAATTATAATAATCCAAGTATAATTTATGAGTTAAATGATAAAACAGATAGCCTTACTTTGTTTTTATCAAGAGATTCGTCATTAATTAAAAATCCAACTCGATTGACAACGTGGAACGATAAATTACTATTCGAAACGGGCGTTTATTTTAAATATTTATGGATTACTGATGGAACGATGCAAAATACGCACTCTTTATTTCCCGATTCTATTATAGCATATCAAGCATCGTTTAACGGAAATAGTATGTTCAACTTTAATAAAGAGTTATATTTTGCTGGTTATCGAAACGATTCTATTGGTATCGAATTATATAAAGTTACAACAGATACAATATTACTTAAACAAAAAACGGCAAGTAAGCTAGTATCTGCAAATCGAACTAAAGTTTATCCTAATCCTTGCAATTCGATAATTGCTATCACTTTTGATGAAATCAATGAAAAACGACACATAAAAGTATTAAATATATTAGGCGATATTGAGCTTCAAACTACATCAACAGACAATGAAATTAATCTTGATTTAAGTCAATTAACAAATGGAATCTACATCGTTTTAATCGAATCGAAGAGTAAAACGGAATCTTATAAAATAATAAAACAATAGAACGAAAACATAGAACAATATGAAAATAAAACTAGCAAGCCTCATTTCTTTGTTTGTATTAATTGGTTTATATGCAAATGCAGGTAACAATTGTAGTTATACTATTAAAACATCGAACGATACAGCTGCAGATTGTGCCGATTCAATAAAACTAAAATCTTTTTTAAGCAAGTATTATAAGGTAAATAGTCTTAATGATAATTACTTTGTAAATATGTCGGGCTTTATTGAATCGGAAGATACATTTGCTGTAATAAATAATAATCATATCTACACATCAACCGATGGCGGAAATACAATATTGTCGAAAACCTTACAAAATAGTTTAACAAACGTTAGGTTTCAAAAATTTGGCAATACATTGGTTTTTACCGATCAGGTAAGTTTAGTCTATAAAACGTCAGACTGGGGTAAAACATGGGATTCGCTCACTATTACAGGATTCCAAATGATTACTATTCTCGATTTAAAAAACTTTTACGGATTAACATGGGATAGTTTTTATAGTTCCGATAATTCGGGTAAATCGTGGAAAAAGGTAGCCTCTCATCCCATTAATTCGACAAATGAAATTGCATGTTTTTTAAATAAATCGAAGGGCTTTTTAATTGAACAATACCAAATTTATATGACTACCGATGGCGGTATTTCTTGGAAAGGAACAAATTCTGGTGGTAATATATCGAATGGTAATTTTTATTTTTTGGATAACAATATTGGTTTTTTACAGTCCAACCATTTATATAGAACGACAGATGGGGGGGTATCGTGGACAACTGTAAACTCTGTTTATTATCCTTCAGCTTTTGCAATTGACAAAGACACCTTATATTATGCCGAAACAAATGGTGATATAAGTAAAAGTATCGACAAAGGACAAACATGGACAAAGATAATGAGCTCTGTAATTCCTAATTATAGGTACATGTTAGTTAAAAATGGAGTTTTTACTTTTTTCGATTATAATGGAAATGTATTAAGACCGACCAAAACAGTTAATTATGAATGGACATATAATAATTCTGTTATTTCAACAAAACCAGAATGTAAGGTAAAAGTTATGAGCGATGGTGCATACATTGTAAAGGTAAGCGATAGCAAAGGATGTTCATCAGCAGATACGGTAAATGTGCATTCAAATTTTGTAGTTCAATCGCTTAATAATCAAATTATACATTGTGGTGATTCGGTGCATTTGCAAGCTCAAACTCCTCAATGGAAACAAGCAAAGGTATTGGATAAAACCTCAATTTATGAATATACAAATCTTGAATATAATATTTTCTCGAACGATACAACTGGTTATATATTTACCAATTATGATGGATTGCTGAAAACAATAGATGGTGGAAATACATGGAGATACCTTTCGAATGATTTTTTAATTAATTATGCAAAAGGAGGATATTTTAATAGTGATACAGGCTGGATTGTTGGTGGTTATGGGCGAATTGTTAAAAGTATTGATGGTGGCAAAAGTTGGACATCAAAGCAAAGTAATGTAACATCTACGTTATATAGTATTAGCATTCCCAACGAAACTTATTCTATTATAGTTGGTGATAGTGGAACAATTTTGAAATCGGTTGATAAAGGTGAAACCTGGATTAAAAAAACATCGAATACCAAAAAAATGTTGATGACTGTAGTTTTTGTTAATAGTACAACTGGTTTTGCTGTTGGCGATTTGGGTACAATTTTAAGAACTGACGATAAAGGAGAAACATGGAACTCGCAATTATCAAATACAACGAACGATATTACTTCGGTATTTTTTACCGATAGTTTACATGGAATAGCTGTTGGAACAAAAGGCTGTATTGTAATTACAACCGATGGAGGTAAAAACTGGCTTGTCAAAAATAGTAACACTACAAAGAATTTATCGGCTGTTTGGTTTGCCGACTCACTTAATGGGTTTGCAACAGGATTTGATATTTTGTATACAAAAGATGGAGGAAGCACTTGGATAAAAGATATGAATTTAGGTAATGATTATTTGTACTCTATAGCAGGCACTAAAAAAAACTCGGTCGTTGCTGTTGGTACAAATGGTAAAATGCTAAAATATAATCCTTCGGGAAATGTTCATTTCTCGTGGCACGATTCGAATAATACAATAGTATCTAAAAACGATAACTATAATTTTAAACCTCAAACTAATTCAGTCATTTATGTTGAAACAACAAACGAAAAAGGATGCGTAGCTCGAACTCAAGATACTGTTTCAATTAGAGGATTACAGTATACCATAGAAACACCTAAAGAAACTACTTGTGGAGATGGTATGCAGTTGTCGTTAACAAACTTAACGTATCTTAAAACATTTAAAAGTGGAATAACATCGGTTAATTTTACAGATAGTAAAAATGGACTCATTGTATCGCAATATGATAGTTTGTTCCATACGGTTGATGGTGGAATTCATTGGAAAGCTTTTAATTTGCCTAAGGATAGTACTTATAATACTTCATTAAATAATAATATTGCATTCTTTGTGGACGATACTACTGGTTTTGTTTCGGTAAAAAGTTTCTTAAACAATGCTCCTATTTTGTTTAAAACTCAAAATAATGGAGAAACTTGGACTAAGGTCGATACAACGTTTGAATCTATTGACTATTCAATTACACCTGAAAAAATCTATTTTTTGTCAAATAATGCTGTAAGAACAAGTATTGATAACGGTAAAACGTGGATAACAATTACAATTCCATCAACAAATCAATTACTAAAAATAAATGCATATAATGCAGATACTTGTGTTGTTTTAGATACTTATAACAATTGTTACATTACCCTTGATGGTTGTAAAACCTGGAATAAAGTATCAATAAATTCACAATTTTCGTCGTATGCCAATTGGATTAAGATAATTGATAAAAACACTATTTATGCAGCAAATAATGATCAACTTGCACGATCATTTGACTTTGGTAAAACCTGGGATGTAATTACCTGTGTTAGTTATTCAACATATTACATTTCATTTGCTGATAGAGATAATGGCTTTTGTATAAATGATAATATTCTTTATACAACTCATGATAAAGGAAATTCTTGGATTCCAATTAAAAAAATTAAAAGTATATATTCATGGGTTCCTGGACCAATTTATGCGATAGATAAAAATACCGTTTATTTTAGAAATTGTATTGATTTTTATTCTATCAACTTAAATTTATATAAGAATTTTTCATGGACATCAATTGCCGATGGAATCCTTGGATCATCGCCAAATTGTATTTCTTATCCTAAAAATTCATCGAAAGTTATTGTAGAGGCATCAATAAATGACTATTGTACATTAAAGGACACTGTAGCAATAAAAGTAAATCCTTTAATTGTTGACTTAGGAAATGATAAAGTTGCTTATCCCCAAAAAGAAATTGTTTTACAAGCATATGCAGGAAATAATAATAAATCGGAAAGGAAACAAAATAATACGATAGGTTATTTTTCAAACAATGTGGTTGCATTTGCTAATGAATCTACAGGTTTATCATATGACAATTTCAATGGTTTGTCACTAACAACGGATAGTGGTAAAACATGGAAATCGTTAAATATAGGTTGGGTAACTAAAGTGCAGTTTTTAAATAACGATTTAGGCATAGTTTTAGCAAACTCTCAGTTGTATAAAATTTTTAATTCTGGTTCTACATGGCTGCAATTTAATTTTACATATTCAAATATTCATGACTTTACAGTAACCCAAGATGGTACACTTTTCGTCGTTTCAGATCAAGGTATAATTTATAAATCAGAGGATGTTGGGAAATCGTGGACTAGAGCCGATAGTTCGAAATATTTATACAACTTTGTGAAAATTCAATTTAATTCTGTAGATACGGGTTATGTTTTAGGATCAGATAGTGGTGTCGTTGTAACAACTGATAAAGGTAAAACATGGCAAAAGGAAACACAATTTCCAAAATATATAAAAAACTTTTATTTGTTTGATAAGCTCCACGCAATTGCAACTTCATCATTAAACTCAAATGCTTGGTATACTTCAAATGATGGATATAAAACATGGATTTATCACCAAAGTTCAGAATTTTATGGATTGAAGAATTTTCAATTTAATAACAATATTTGCTATGCCGATGATGATTTAAATAAATCTTATATATCAAAAGATTATGGCGTTTCATGGCAATCGATAAACGCGAAATCAATCACAGTTATGAATAATAATATCTTTTATTATAGCAAAGAATTTACAGAGAGTTTGTATGTTGCAAAAGAAGATATTCCAGCAAAATATAATTGGTCATCGACGATAAAAGGATTGAATAATTCCAATTTATCTATTAATTCATTAAAACCCGAAAACTCAGGATATGTTTATGTTACTGCAACAACAAATAATGGTTGTGTTGGAAAAGGGGCTGTTTATGTAGCTGTTATCGATTCAAAGAAAATTGATAATATCGATTCAATTAGGGTTAATCCAAAATCTGTTACACTAAACAGAAAAAAACAAGTAGATACTCTTCATGTTTCAGTTTTCCCTCCTAAAAATTTAGTATCTTCAAATTTGTATTGGGCTTATACTAATAAAGATGTTTTTACTGTTCAAAATGATAGCATAATTCGACCATTATCGATAGGAAAAGCATTTGCATATGTATACAATGATCAGGGTGTTATCTCAAATTATGTTGATGTTAGTGTTGGTTGTGATATTCTTAGTTCATTAAACATTACAAGTGAGTTGTATGGTTTTTCGGGAGAAAATCAAAATATCAGTATATATACAAATTTCTCAAATATTTTGCAATGCATAAAATGGCAATCGACCGATACAAATGTTGCAAAAGTTGATAGTTTAGGTAATGTTAAATACATAAAAGATGGGAAAGCATTAATCATTGCATCAACTACCGATAAAAGTTTAAAAGATACTTGTGTTGTTTATGTTGGTTGTAATGTTACTACATTATCGATACCTCAAGAATTAACAGTATATAAAAATCAAAATACGTCATTATGGGTCAATTCAAATCAAGTTAATGTTAATGCATGCATTTTATGGACATCACAAAATACATTGATTGCAACGGTAAATAATTATGGAACTATTGTTGGTTTTGAAGTTGGAACAACTGTAATAACGGCATCGACTAAAGATAATTCATTGTCGAGTTCGTGCATAGTAAAGGTTGTTGATATTAGTAATAATTCCTCAAATATTAATTCGGAGAATATTAGCATTTACCCTAATCCATCAAATGATTTTGTAATTATTAAAACAGAGGACAATAGATTGTGTAAAGCTATTTTATATAATACAAAAGGTGAAATAATTAACGAATATGCATTGAATTCAAAAGAAATACAAATAAATACAAAAGGCTTGCCTTCTGGTTTATATTTTATTAATATAAAAAATGATAGCGAAACAAAGACATTTCAATTATCTGTGCAACATTAAGAAAAACACTTTTCATAAGCAAAGATTACTAGTCTTTGCTTATGAAAAGTATCTGTAAAAAACAGTAACAACGAAATTATTATCTCTGTTTTCCCAGATACTTACAGCAATCAGGCAAAGCATTATAGGTTTTATCATCAGCCTTAATCTTTTGAGTATCGTGTCCCACTTTTGCAATTGCTTTTTGAATAGCATCGTTGTTTGTTTTCATGCTGTTGTATTCAACCTGTATCTTCTGGGTTTCGGAATTCCATTGGGCCGATTTTACTCCTTTAATGGATTTAGCTGCTTTTTCAATTCGCTCCTTGCACATATCGCATTTACCAGATACTTTGAATGTTTCACGTTGAATCATGTCTTTCATCTCAGTGGGTTTTGCTTGCTTGTTTTCATCGGAATTCATCATACTTGGTTTTCCATCTAATTGGGCAGCTGCATCAACACTAAATGTTCCTTGGGTTACAATTTCTTCGCCTTCCTTTAGGCCATCAACAACCACATAGCTACTACCAAGCATTTGACCTAGTGTTATTTCACGCATTTTGAAAATTGCTTCGTCAGTTCCTTGTTTTACATAAACCACCGATCGTTTGCCTGTCCAAAGTACAGCAGTGCGTGGAATGATTATGCTATTCTCATATTTTGCAAGATTCGCTTTTACATTGCCCGTAACAAACATTTCGGGTTTTAACTTTGCGTCTTTATTGGTTATCTCAACACGAACTTTCGAAACTCGATTTACTGGATCGATACTAGGATCGATAAAAGTAATTTTGCCAGTAAAGTTTGTATTGGGTAATGCTTGCACAGTAAATGAAATAGCACTTCCAATGCTTAATGCCGGAAGGTCGCTTTCGTAAGCATCGAACAATACCCAAACAGACGATAAGTCGGAAATGTCATATAATACAGAACCTTGGCTAATGTAATCGCCAGCATTAACACGACGAGCTGTTACTATGCCCGTGCTGTTTGACTTTATTTCGATAGTATTTTGAATAGTACCCGATTTTTCGATGTTTGAAATTTGTGATTCTGAAAGCATCCATTGACGTAGTTTTGCTTTGGCAGCATCATATAAGTCGGGTTGCAATTGTTTTGTCTTTGCTACTTCCAACAGTTCTTGTTGTGCTGTTATCAGCTCGGGCGAATAAACCAATGCCAGTGTTTGTCCTTTATGAACCATTTCGCCCGTAAAGTTTACATATAGTTTTTCTATTCGTCCCGAAATATGCGAAACTTGATTCTGTAGCAATCGTTCATCGGCTTGTACTTTGCCATAAAGCCTAACTTCCTGTATTGGCTTTTGACGACTAACTACTGATGTTTGAACATTTGCAAGCTCTGCCGATTCTTTGGTAAAATGAACAGCATTGCTATCAACAGAAACATTATTTTGAACAAGTGGGATTAAATCCATACCACAAATAGGACATTTCCCCGAATGATCTAAATGAATTTGAGGATCCATAGAACATGTCCAAATGGTTTTCTTGGTTGCTTGTTCAACTTTTGTTTCTTTCACTTCGGTATTGTGCGAAGAGTGGAAAAATATCCATCCGAGCAATAGTCCACCTAAAGCAACAAGGCTGTAGCGAACATACGTATTTGAAAATATCTTTTTCATAGTTTTAGTTTTTTACCACATATGCACATAGTAAACATAGAATACAAAAAGACGAAAATCTATGTGATTCTATGTGCCTATGTGGTTAATTAATATTCATTTAAATTACCCAAACGTTTTAACCAAGCAATCGAGGTATTATAATCGGCAATTGCCTCTATCTTTTTAAATTCATAGTCGATTAATTGTTGACGAATTC
>Ga0302296_1001099_pt1 | contig 20318 bp, 44 predicted proteins | sample III_Fen_N3_1_FD_194546 | JGI IMG/M metagenome (GOLD analysis project Ga0302296, IMG submission 194546) | Peat permafrost microbial communities from Stordalen Mire near Abisko, Sweden - III_Fen_N3_1 | ecosystem: Environmental > Terrestrial > Soil > Wetlands > Permafrost | place: Sweden: Abisko...
GAACCGTTCAACTTCTACAAATGCTGATCTGGAACTACCAAGAACTGCACCACAGTAACAGGCTTTTCCACCACCTGACAATGACCAGATAAAACAGGTAACAGTCGATCCGCAATAAGGACAATCAATCTTGCAGGTTGATCTACCATGACTGCCTGAGTAGTGATAAGAGCCTTCGTGCCTACGATTAATCAAGCGGTTGTTGAGGAGTTGATCGCCTTCCTTGTGTTCATACACCCAATCGTATTTTTTCCTTGCCATATCAATACTTTTTTTGGTAGTCAAAGACATATCCACATTGGCACTGCTTGAATCTCTGAACAGGATTTTCTTTCTGACTATACTGTCCGACCTTGGCACATATCGGGCAAACAAACAAGTCTTTGTCAATCCGTTCAAACTGTATGTCACCGGCCTTGACCAGTAATAAATCCATGATCATCTGCCTGAGTGTTTCCACATCACTGTCATTTTCAAAGATCAATGTTTGATCCGGCTTGATTACAATTTTCGTTACTTCTTGTTTCATGATTAGTAGTATTTCATAATAAATCGTAAGTGATCTGCTTTCGGTCTAAGTGACCAGTTCTGTTCAAAACCCTTTACGTGTGAGTCCTGAAGGTGTCGTTGCATTATTCTGTTCTGGTACTCCCGATGGTAGTATTTTCCGACCGGCATCTTCATTCCCATACAGGACGTTAAAGTAAACAGAATGAGTATTGTGAATAGCTTTTTCATGATCCCTATTCTATTTCATTTACAAATTTCTTGATTTCAGAAACATATACAAATCGTTCCTGACTTTCCTGTTCCTTCAGGTCTGCATGAAGGTTTGTATCGAAGTATTCAAGTATCGCTTCTTCGCAAAGCCTTTGCAGTTTCTTTGGCTCAACTGAGTCAAGTTCTACCTGTCCAAGACCTTCCCACTTGGAAGTACGACTGTCCGTTTCCTTTGCCGGTGCAGGTGGCAATTTCCATTCTACAACCTGATGTTCCATTAATGCAAACCGGACAAGCTGAATGTTCTCACAACCTAGTTCAATGATGTTCGCCTTGATTGATCTTGGTATGTCTTCGCCTGAAGGATCATAGTCACCGAAGTATAGAATGATTGGAATTTTGCCGTTTTCTTCCTGTGCAATAAACCGCTTGGCAGTGTCATTCAGGAAGGTTAAGGAAGGATAGCCTTTACACGCTCCGAGTGCCACCCCGAACCTTTCACATACTGGATTGAAGACACCCTGCAATGCTTTCTTTTCAATGAACACTTCTGGATAGTACGGTTGGTTTTCCCAACGATTCTTGAAGTAATACTTCATCCAAGATTCAATTGCATTTTTGCCATATTCAATTTCATCTTCCAAGATAGTTTCATCGGCCTTTGTCTTTCCAATCATTTCCCTGTCATTGTCCGAAAACTTTTCATACGCAATCAAACCCTGCCTTCTTGCCTTGATCATTGCGTTCACAACACGTTTGTAGTGCTGAATACTGTTCGTCATTCCGATTGATACCAACTGATAATGCAACCCACGAATAGTAAGGATTCCGTCTTCGTATCGTTTGACAATTTGCCTTGCATTTTCAGTAATCCACTTGTCTGTAAACTGGTCTTTCATTGATGTCCTTTTTAGTCAGTTATTTTTACTTAATTTCATTTTATACTTGCTTTTTAAAGCTGTTTTATGATTTTAGTGTCTGTAAAATAGGACTTCTGAGATGCTTTATTTTCGCTATAATTCCAGAAGTACCTATTTCGGTTCTTAGAAAGGTAAATCGTCTTCTTCAGGTTGACTAAAATCTGTTCCAACTGGCGGTTGACCTTGTGCCGGAACTTCTTCTTTCCATTCCTTTGCCGATCCCAACCAAGGAACTGCTTCTTTTTCCTTGTCGGTCATTGCTGCGTAGATTCCTTTCGGAACGCTTAACCTCATAACGTGGGTTCGTCCACCGTCCACCGGTGTCTTGACAGGTGACATTGTTCCCCTGATTATAAAACCGTCTTTTTTGAAATTCAATTCCATGTGATTCTTTTCAATTGGAATGATCAAACACTTGACAGGGTTGCCGTCCTTGTCGTTCTTTGTTGTCTTAACGTGTAACAGGTTCGTAATGTCGAACTCAAACGTGAATTTGCTTGCCATAACTTACTTTTTTTGTTTTATTTGAAGTGTGAGAAAATCTAAGTTTTCATAAATGTAGGCTTTCACCTTTCCAGAACATCGGTTGTTTTCATACAACCAGATTAAGTATTCTGCCGGAACGTCACCCATCTTTTCACCTTGATGAACACCATACGGCATTTCGTCTTCATCATCCAGTGGTTCATTGTTTTGTTCTGCCATTGTGCTTAAAAATTAAATGCGTTAATGTTTTTCATGTAGGTAATAAGAAGATCAATCGAAGCATCCTGAAATGCCCTTGTTTCGTCATTTACACCGTATTTGATGTGAATGTATTCTTCAATGATAGTGTTCACCACATACTGCTTTCCTTTGTCAAATGCAACCCTGCTGAGTAGTATCACATTTTCGTCAACCGATCCCATAATTTTCTGGTTGGAGAAACTTACAATTTTGATTTCGTATGGAAGGTCAAATTTACATTCCTTCAGGAAATAAACCACATCTTTCAAAATCTGATTTTCCAGTTCGGAAAGTACTTCTTCTTTGTAAACACCTGCTACACTTTTCTTGAAACTTTCGGAAACCATTTCACCGTTTCTTGCTGCCATGCGATTGTACAACACATCTGGAAGGAATATGGTTTTGGCCTGATCTTCGTCCTTTACGTTACCGCCCATGCTTCTAGGTGCAATTGACTTTTCTGGCATTGCCTCAACCCATTCGTCTTTAATGCTGTCGGTTATGTAGCAAAAGTCATTGTCAATCTGGTTTTCAATGAATTTCTTGTCTTTGATGTTCTGAAGAACTTCCCGAATGATGTTCTTGTTTGGACAGGAAAATAACAGTTTCCACATCTTTTCGCCAACTTCCCAAGAATATTTCACAACCCTTGATTCATTTATGGTTATGGTTGGAAAATCATAATCGAAGATAGATTCATCGTTCGTGTCGAATACCTTGATTCCACGCCTGTAGATTCCGGCCTTTGCTCCATGCTTCCGGTAGATGATTCCGTTTTCATTGGAGAACAGAACTTCTTTTGTCAGGGCAATGTAATCGTTAATGTTGAAGAACAACTGTTCCAGTTCCGGTGACAGTGAAATATAGAAGGCCGTTTCCGTTTCCTCATGAGTGACTTCATCTTCATCTACAATTCCGAAGAAGGTTTTTCCTTCGTCCACTGCATTGCAGTAAAGTTCTCTAACAGACTGCCAAAGTTCCCAGTCTTTTCCCATTTCAGTAGTAAGCGAAGTTTCCTTGCCGTTAATCAGGATCACATTAAAATCATGTCCTCTGAAGACCCTGACTTCTGTACTGATTTCAATCTGTTCGTGTCCTACAAAGATTTTCACTTCATAGCCGTTTCTTAGAAGATAGGCCAAGGAATACTTGTTGCCTGATCCGAACTCACCAATGGTCGTTTTACCGTCCTTGGTACTTGCGCCCATCAAAGTCAATGCTTCAACTTCAATGAGTCCTGTGTTTGCAATTTTCAAATACTTCATCTTTTGCTTTTTAAATTTCTGTTAATACCCATTTTTCTAAATTGTGCTTTTTGAGATTTTTATATCCTGATTTCAAGTTAGCCATGACCTTTTTCATGTGCTTGAATTTTACCATTTCGTTGTATTCCGGTTCGGCCTCTGCCTTATCGTGATGTTCCCTGCAAAGTCCGGCAAGGTTTTCAATGTAATCCTTTTCGTCTGATCCACCCATTCCACGCCTGTCAATGTGATGAACGTCCTTACATCGTTGTCCACACATTTCACAGGGAACGTAGTCTTGTTCTCCGTAGTCGAAAAAGATCATGTAGATTCTAGTGTGCCTTTGCATTACTCCTGAGTTAATTGGTTGAGTGCAGTCTGAAGATATTCGTCTGCAACGCCAAGTTCCCAATAGGTTGCACCAAGTCTGATAAGTACTTTTTCAATTCTTCTTAGATTCCAATTCTTTGTTCGCTCATACACCTTGCCTTTGTAGGTGAAGATGATTTGCACTGAAGTTACCATTTTTGTCCTTTCCATCTGTTTGCTTTTTAGAATAGGTAAATATAGTGATTTTTATTTATATGCTAACAAATACATAAATATTTTTAGCTATAAAAAAGGGTGACCATTAAGCCACCCTTTTTTTCTTCACCTGATTGTCTTGATTATTCTTCGCCTTCTGCTCCCTGTTCTTCTGGACTGAACAGCGTTCCTTGTGCTGACTTGTGGTTGCTCACCAACTCAAAGACTTCGTTTTCAAAATCCTTCAAGAAGGCTTCCATATTCAGATCATTGACTTCCTTCACAAACAGTTCAGCATACATGGTAGTTGAATACTTTGGAGTATTGATATTCACCTTTACGCCACCCTGAAATTCAACAACTGCTGACATCATGAAACTCTTGTTATCTGCACCTTCAAAAATGTAGATACCACGAATGTCAATACTGATTACCTTGGCTGCTGCATTTTCCACATCTGCAACCATGCCTGTAATGATAGTGAACACACCTTCAAGCCGGTCAAACTTGCTTGCCAAATCTGGATGCACCGGTTCTGAGAAACTTACTTTGTCGTACACTTTACCGTTGTACTTGTAACCAAGTTCAATGTCTTGGTTGTCCTTCATCTTAAACCTTTTCAGGTTGAATAATTCTCTTTTCATTTTTGAGAAATTAATGGTTAATAACTAGAATAACGTAGGACTTTCGTTGTCCTTATTTTCAATATTTTTCAAGTAATCATCTACTTGCTTTTCCAACTTCTTGCAATCACCCAACACAACACCGTTTCGGGTTCTGAAGTATTCTTTCTGCTTTGCCCTCATTTCGGCAACTAACTTTTCAAATTCATTCATTGTTCGCTTTTTAAAGGTTTATTTTTCGTCAGGATAAGGAATGATTTCATCCAATTCCATTGCTGCATAGTTGATACACTGTTCAATGTATTCTGAAAATCGTTCCCAAGATAAATCTGCTGTTGAGGGTACATATTCAAATATCTCACCACTGTTCTGATTGACTTTGATTTCCAGCAAAAATAGCTTGGCAAGTTTCTGGTGAGTTTCCACTTCATTCAACTGCCAGCCTAACCGGTTGTAACCACTCATACACCTTGGCACAATCACTGCATAATAGTAATTGTTTTGCGCCACTGATCGCTTGCTGGAAATTGTTTCGATTGTCAGCTTCACACTTTTGCCGGTGAAGGTTGCTTTCACTTCCAGCTTGAATGTCTTCGGCTGGTTGAGTGTGAGTTTTCCGGTTTCGTCCACTGATCCGAAGTGAATGATCTTGTTTCTCATTTTTTGGCGTATTGGTTGATAAGTCTGACATGATTGAGTATCAACAAAGCATCTGCCGTTTTCAATGACGGTTTCAGTGCCGGATAGAGGGTCTTGGCTATGCCTACCAGTTTCTTTTTCTTGTCTGCATAGTCTAATGGAAGATCATACTTTTTTTGCCATTCGTGCGCTGTGATAATTTCTGTCTGCACACCGGCAATTCTCAGTAGCATCAAAATCTGTTTGTAATTCACAATCAGTTTGGAAGTGTTGAAGAACTTTCCAGACTTACCATCACCGGCTCGCATTGATTGATATTCAACGTAAACCTTATCGCCTGTTTTGAAGGCTTGGTTAAGTAGGTTGTTTAGTTCCAAATCATCCTTTGGCATATTCTTGACATGGACTCCTGTTTGATTAAACCATGCCACTGCACCACCTAATCCGCAATCAATTGCTCCTAGTGTCATTTTGTACAAATTGGTTTGTGAATCAAAAATACCTTTTCCCTTATTTCTGCAAATTCGATTTTGAATGCTTTGTCAACTTGGTTCAATCCCCGAACGGTTCTTACGGCACTCAAAACGGTTGCATGATCAAATACGTGGTGACCGACTTTAAACATCATTCCAATCTGTTCAAGTGACATTCTTGTGCATAAATTCAAGAAGTACATCACAATCTGCCTTGCCTGAACAACTTCCCTTTTTCTGGTCTTGCTGTTTATCTGTTCTTCTGCAATTCCATAATATTCACAAACAATGCCTTTTATTCCACCAACATTGTTTTCCTTGGCAATTGCTATGAGTTCAAAATCCAACAACAGTTCTTCTTTATCTACTATTCCGACAAAAACCTGACGTTCTTCAAGGAAGTCGTAAAAGTCATAAACTTGCTGATTCATATTCCAAGTGTTAGTTGTTTTTTCGGCAATCTCCAAACAATTTCAGGACTGCCGTAAATACCTGTCGTTCGACTTCCGGTATCTTCAACTTTCCCTTCTAATTTCAGTTCGGTAAATGCCCTGCGTATTGAAGTGATTGGCGTGGTAGAATATTTCCGATACTTCCGGTGTGCCTGTGATGCTGTCAACGTTTCGTTCTTCTGAAACATTTCCATTATGCTTTTTTTCTGGCTCATTTTCTTCTGCTTTTTCCTGTTACTTCAATGAAATTAAACATGGAAACCATTCTGTCGTATGTCATTTGTCCATACATTTTCAGAAGGGTTTCCATCTTATAGTTTGATGTGAGGAACGTCCATGATCCATGCTTGTAACGTTCTTCAATCAATCTGATGAAATTATGCTTTGCTTCTTCTTTTTCCAGACATTCCTTCACAATATCATCCACAAACAAACGCCTTTTGGAAAAATAGTAAAATCCTTTTTCCTTGAATTGTTCGCCAATCTGCCTTGCCGAAACGACTACTACATTTCGCCCTGACAAATCTGTGATTACCCTGCAAAGTGCTTCAAGCAAAACGGTCTTTCCCCAACCTACGTTTCCGTACAAATACAATCCTTTTCTGATTTCACCCTTGAAACGTTCTTCATCACCAATCAGGTAGTAATACATTTGATTCAGCAATTCCCTGTTACTATCATCAATCTTCAGGATTCCGGTTTCATTCCTTTCCTGAAGGATAGCATTGAAGTTAATTGCATAGAACGTCCTGTATTGCTCCGTAGTCAGTTCTGGAAAGTAGGAACGATGATGTGACAATGTGATTGAGTTCTTGTAAAGAATATTGCCTGAAATGTCCTTGAAACTATTCATAATCAGTATCAGTTAAGGTTTTCTGGACTGTTCCACTAAACCGGTTAAACTTGTCCGGTCTGGTAATAAATTCCGGTGTCAAATACTTGAAACCAGTCTTCGTGTGATATTCTTCTGCCATTGCATTTTTCAAAGCATCAACAACTTCCTGAACAGTTATTCCCTTTTTCAATAGTTCGTCCAACTGCCTTATAGACTTCGCATCCAAAAATCTGACCCTTGATTTTTTCGTCTGGTTGAAGACCTCAAGAAACAGATTATAGTTTGCTTCCTGTGGCTTTGTTCCATTTTCAAATTCTTCAGGAAATAAGGAAGACTGGACAGAGGCCGATTTTTCTAAATCGGATTTTAAACTATTATTTCTAATACTATTATCTCTAATACTATTATCGTGACAACTGTGGTTGTCAGGGGGTGACAACTGTGGTTGTCGGGGGGTGACAACTGCCGTTGTCAGGTGTCCATGAGTTATAGCATCGTAATTAACACCAAAACAGTAGAATGACTTACCCAACCGTTGCGCCTGTGGGTGACGTTCAATCAACCCTGCTGCAATCAGTTTGTCAATCCGTTTCAATACGCCCTGCCTTGTGTTGATATTCAGCATTGGCATATCTTCCATGATCTTAGAATGACTCACCCAAAAATACAACTTGTCTTGGTTGATAATTCGTTCCGTTCCACCGGACAATGCAAATGATTCCAGATAGTTGAAGATAGCCATGTCAATAACGTCCAAATCCAATTTCGATTCAACAACCGATCTTTGGTTAATGTTGATATTGTACTTCATTCGTCTTCAGTTTCTTCAGGTGACATGATATTGCCCTGCGCCCACTTTGGAATGTAGAATGAATGATACTTTCTGGATTCAAACAACCAGAACCGGTAGTCTTCATCAAATTTGTCTTCATCCAAACACCGTCTGAAGGCTGTCAACAATCCCAAAAGTTCTTCCTTGGCTTTCTGTACTTCCCTCTTGGAAATATGAATAACCGAAGTTCCAAATGGTTCTGAGGTTTCAACAACAACCCATACAAATTCTGGAAATTCAAACCGGCACTTGTGATAGGCCAATGAATACGTTGCAATCTGTCCATGATACCAATACTTCACAATATCCCTTGTAAATTGCTTCGGGTCTGCACACGTTGTCGTTTTCATTTCAACACCGTACAACTGTCCGTTTGGAAGTAAGGAATCCCAATCCGGTATTGATAAAATTGGAAGATCAACATTCCGTTCACGCCACTCAAAACGTTTCTGGCTAAACCGTTTGTATTCCAGAAGTTCTACAATTTCAGGATTCTTTCTTGCTGACTTTGCTGCTTTTTCTGCCCTTGCGTAGTCTTCATTAGTGATTAATGTGAGGTAATTTTCCGAAGCATTTTTCACCATCTGTTCCCACTGTTCTTTCGCTGCATTTGACTGTCTTGGAAACTTGGCGTATGGAAGATATAACTTTTCCATTCTGTCCGGTTCAAGTAAGAATGATTCCGTTGCCTTGCCAACAATCTGTGCTTCGCTTGGTTCGTACTTTCGTTGTTCTCTGTAATAAACGAAGTGCCTTGGTGACTTCCGAAATTCCTTCAAACTACTATAGCTTAAAGGTCTATCTTCAATTGCTTGCTGATCCATTACTTAGTAAATCTTGCAATGATTTCCTGAATCTTGGCAACCGTCAATTCACCGTTTGACTCAAAGGCCACAATGTCCTGTCTGGTCAATTCAACCATAGCTGCATCTTGGCACATATTCAAGGTTTCGTTCAACTTCTCAATCCAAACTTCCTTTTTCTGTTCGCTGAACGTGTTCATCAAAGATTCGTAACCCAATTCATCTGCCCTGTTCATGTCCTTGCCAAACAGTTTGCCTAACTTTTCTGCTGCATCTTTGACTGCATAAGATTCTGCTGCCGGTGCAGCCAATTGGATTGCCTGAGTAGTGATGAACTGAAGTTCGTTTGCACCCTTACCTGCTGCCGTTTGAATTGGCATTGCACCCACACCGTCCATGACTTCAATCACGTTGGTAATCGGATTCTGATAATGAAGGGTCACCACACAAACCATTGAGTTCTGAACCTGTTTGATTTCTTTGATCGTTACCCACCATCTGAGAAAGATTCTGGTTAACAGGTATTCAATCCGTTCAATTGGAATGTAAACAATCGGAACAGAAACTTCCTGATTATCCCTGATAACCTTTCTGGTCAACTTCTGGTTTGCCTTTAACCATTTCGGGTTCGGTGGCTGATTGAGTAGTAGATTCAAAGAGTTCTGTTTCATACTCTGTTCCAATGTCGATTCGTCATACAAATCTTCAATGGAAGGTAACTTGCTTTTTTCTTCTGCCATTTTTCTTGCTTTTTAATAATTCGATAAAATTTCGTCAATAGTCATTTCAAAAATGTTGCTGAGTTCTTTCAGGATTGGAATTGAAATTCTGTCCTGAGTTTTCCGGTCAATCTTATTCGCCATAGAAACAAAATACTCATATCCCTTTACTAAACCTTTTTCTTTTAGTCGAACAAAAATGTCGTTCTTGGTTAAGGGTTTCGTTCCTTCAGGTCTTTGCCTGTTCTTCAGATCAATAATTTTTTCAAACATCATAGCGTTTTTTAAATACTAGGTAAAGATAAATAATTATTCTTTATTCTGCACAACCCTTCCATCAATAAATAATTTACCCCTATTCGCCTGATACAAGTCAACTGCAAGGTTTGACATTTCATCATCATCAACTTCCTGAAGGATTTCTTGGCGTTGATCATCTTCCAGTATCATTGCATGAAGTATGTTTTTTCCGTTTATCTGGACTACGCCAACCAACTCACAACCCTTTTGCGAAACTTCCAATACGCATAGTTCTTCAAACGTCAATCTGTTCTGAAGGATTTCAATTGTCAATAACTTCCTGTCAACACCCCTTGAATAGTCAAGGCCAATTAAGCCTTTTTGATCCGGTTTTTTCATCTGGTTTCTTTTAATTTACTGATTTGGTATAAGAGGGTACATTAAGCCGTACCCTCTTTAAATGACCTGAAATGCCCTTAAATTGCTAATGTTTTCTGATTCATTTGAGGCAATAACTCACCGGCTAATGTCTGAAGTTCACGTTTCCGTTCTTCGTCCTTATCCCTTGCAATAGCTGTCAATCCCTGTGTCAATTTCCAAAGGGTGTTTTCACCGTCAACTCCGTCTTCCTTCTTGTTGTTTACGAATACACATTCAGCTTCTTCGATTTCCTTCTTGGTGATCTTGCCGGTTTTTTGCATCATTTCCAACTGCTTTTTAATGTCAATTTCAAAACCTGCTGCATACTTGACCTGTGCAATTTTCCTGAGAACATAGTCTTCAGAAAGCAACTGTTCCGTTACGTCACGAATCATCAACCTTGACCGGTCTGTGTCAACCTTCATGGTATCACGTGCATAAACCATATCGTCCGGCAACCGTCCACCAAGATGAACTTCCCGAAGTGTCTGTTCCGTAACCATACCGTTCAGGCAAACAGCTTGCATCATAAATGCCCTAAGTTCCAATGCTCCCCTGCCAAAATCACTTGTCTTGATCCTAGCACCAAAGGCCAAATCAACTGCTCCATTCTTGGAAGTTTCAATGTGAATGAGTTTAGGGTTGAGTACTTCCAACCACATATTCAAACCGGAATTGAAACCACCTGCAAACGTTGCACCTGACTTTGTGGCTGATGCGATAAACTGTCCAACAATGATTTCACTGTCCAACATCTTGTAACTGTCTGACAATACCGCCCTGATTTCGTCATTCACCGACCGGACAAGAAACCGATCCTGTTTAGCATTTCTGGTATGAGCGTTCATGATCTCTGTTGACAAAGACTTTTGCCATTCATCACCGCCTACCAAATCCTTCAGGTACTTTGTAGGAACACCAAACTTTTCTGCCAACTGTGATGCTGCATTCAGGTGAAGGCCGTAATCACCTGCCGGTGCAACCATGACTACCCTGCCGGATGCTTCCATGCCAAAGTGGGTTGTTGACTTGCCACCCAACTTCAATGTGAAGTCTTGCTTGGCGTTGTTTTCATCAATCATTTTTCTGATAGCATTACTGCTGTCAACTGCTGCTGCTGCTAATTTCCGAGCAACCTTGTCATTCAATACTTCTGATAATGTGTCCATTTTTTGCTTTTTTAAATGGTTTATACTAAATCCAACCTTTTCTTAACTGATGTTCTGAGGTCAATTGACCGGTATAATCTCTGAAGTGATTCCAGTCGTTATTGCAGTTATAAACTACAAATATGTCACCGGTTTCACGTATTGTTTTGATGATTCCATTTACGCAATCCCTGCCGGAAACCATAGGATCATAGTGTACTTTTTCGCCTTCTTGGAAGATTTCAACACAATCCGTTTTGTCCATCAAGAACTCAACATTTGTGCCTTCACCTTTTACTACTTTGTACTTGGAGTTGTATTCTGAATCTGTGACCCAAAACACTTTTCCTTCCAGTCTTGAATACCAATACTCATGACAGGAACATTGCTTGATTTTTACTCTTTTTGCTTCCATCTTATTCTTGGGTTAAGGTTTCGTAAAACATTTTCAAACCGCTTACAAAGCAAAGTTTATTCTTTTTCTGGCTCTTATAAGACCAGTCACAACCATTGATAATTTCACCATGTACGTTCAGGTAAATTTCAGTGTCATTGAAGTCTTCAACCGATTCGATTTTCCGTTTCTTGTCTGCCTTCCGGCCTGTATCTGGAAAGTTTTCTTTTGCCCTGCCTTCCATAATCAGGAACTTATTGAAACCGAAGTCGTACCGTTCCTTTTCGTATTTCCGGTGAATGAAGGAAAGTCCGTCAAGCAGTTCCGTATTGTACGATCCTTCGTTTGCATGATACTTGTCGTTGGAAATATCAACTAAGCACATTTTCTTTTCATCACTGTAGGAGTACAACCGCAAACAGGCCATGACAAAATCTTCATTGATTGTCATTCCGTTTGTGGCAATGTAGAAACCACCAATTCCTACTTTTAATTTCTTGGCAATCATGAGAAAATAATCTATTGCCTTTACATTCAGGGAAGGTTCGCCACCGGTGAAAGTTACATTTCCGATGTATTCTGTCTGGCTGAGTACCGAATCTATGTACTGGAAGTCAATGTCAACTGCCTGTGCTTCGCCTCTCAAACAATGGTCACAAGTCATGTTGCATTTTCTTGTGACTTCAACTATCAGGTTTGAAATGTTCACCTTCATGATTCAATTGCTTTTACTAACTGGTTTTCGGTGTTGATTGGTTTGTCTGCGGTGAAGGTGTTATAATCATGCACCGATTCAATGTCCACACCGTCCTCAATAGGATCATGAGTTCTGTTTACATTTACACTTCCCTTGGCGCAATACCAACCACGATGTTCAAACACCTTACATTTGGTCTTGCTCTGTCCATAAGTACCACTTACTGTTTTTGCCATTTTGCTGCTTTTTTAAGATTTATTCGATTTCGTTGAGTATTATAATTGCCTTGCTGATTAAATCAACTGAGGCTTTGATTTTCTCCTTGTTTTCCTCTGAAAGTACCACTTGATGAAAGTGCATTGTCTGGTGATTTTTCAGTTGACTTTCTACCTTCATCAACTCAATTGCGTTGGTAAGGAATAGCTTTTTCATCGTTTCCATTCATTGAATAAAACACTAAATAAAATAGGATCATGCTTTCTGATAAGAGAACCAACCGTTCCGTTGTGAATTGCATTTTCCAGTTTCTTTCTGGAACACAAATACTGGTACTGGTCAAAAATAGGATCAACATCTGAACTCAAATCTGTCATTGGCTGAAGTTGACTGTTCAGTTTCTTTTCAAAGTTTTTTCTGGTCTTTTTCATCTTTCTAAATTTTCTCTGATTGATTTCTGAACGTAGTCCGGTTGGTTTTCCGGTTGGAGTGATTCAACATAGGCAACAACTGCTTCGTGTCGTAACAAATCGTTGTAGAATAACATTTTCATTGGATGATAATAACAACCACCTATTTCATTCATTCTCAAATAGCGATTAAGAAAATTTCTTTCCACGTGCCAATTCTTTTTTACTAACATACACCCAAGTTTTACAAGGTTGCATTTTTTCAATAGTTCGTCAAACCGTTTCATTTGATCATCTACCTGTGCCGTTGTGAGTCTTTCTGCCATTGTGTTATTTTTTAGGAGTTCTGAGTCTTAAATTTAAAGGAACGTTACGTTCTTGCTTTCTGCTTTCAAAGAAGAAGGTTGTCGTTTTCAACAACTTCCGGTTCAGGTTGTAACAAACTGCTGCTGCTTCACCTTCTGTCATTTCCTGAAAGTAGATTTGGGTCGATTCATCTTCCCAAACCTTGATTACTTCGTAGCGTTCCATTAGATACCTGCCCTTTCTAGTAAATTAGTGGCTTCTTCGTCTGTCAATGTGAATCCCTTTTTCACCTTGATCTTTACTATTTCTTCCCATGTAAAGAAACTGTTGGGGTCGGTCACCTGTTCGTCTTCTTGGTTCTGTACCAATCCAATTAGAATGTCAGTCAATATCTGTTTGCTAACTGCAATTGCACCTTCCCTGTGAATGAGTTTGGTGTTGGCCTGTTCAAGCTGATACGTTAAATCATCAACCTTCACTTCATATCCTGAAACCATGTCCTTGTACTGATTAAACTTGGTTTCCATTTCAATAGGATGATCAACTTCAATGTTCCGTTTCATCTGTTGAAAGTCTTTCTGGAAATATTCAGCAAAGTAGCCGTTTCCATTTACCAACTTTTCCAATAACTCAATTTCCTGTTTTTTTGTCAAGTCTGCCATGATTCTTAGTTTTGATTATAATAATTATAAGCTATTTCCTGAAGTGATACTGATAGTTGGCTGAAGTCACCTTCAACTGTGTTTATGAGAATTTCCAATGCTTCTACCTTTGTCATGCTGTTGATATGATGCTGATATTGCATTGTTTCAAAATCATCCAAATCTTCACTGTCGAATGATTCAAGTGCTAATAAAAATTCTTTGTGACTTGTCATGATGTTTGCTTTTTAAAATTGTGCCTTATGGCTTTGCACCCTCTGAAGACTCGAACTTCCAAGTAACCCGATTACCGTAATACCAACTATTGAAGGTGTTTTGTCTAATCCTTAACTTCTTTTCCCTTAGTCCTGTGTGAATTGGATTATGGTGTAAATCTATCATGAGAAAAATGGATTTGCAAACAATTGCATGATTATTTTTCGATATGTAGTCATTATTTTTCATGATCGTTTAAAAAATATCGAATATCTTGATAGTGCAATTATTTTCCGGTGACTATAGATTTGAATTGGTTGAGAAGGTGACTTTCTGGAAACCCTTAAAATCAACTTAAAAAAAGAAAAGGCCACCTAGTTAAAGATAGCCTTCTGCTGTATGCCTGAAATCGCCTAAATATCCTTTTCCCATCTGGCTTTATTGCCAAGGCCGGTTTCACCTAGTTTTTTACCAGACTTTTGAAGTGCCGTTCTCATATACGGTTCGCTCAGTCGATTGTATAACTTGATCCGAAGTTCTTCTGAAACCTGATCCTTTGTCCGGCCTTTGCTTTCTGGCTTGAATCTGGACTTCTCACCGTTCTTGATAAGATTCTTGGCAATTACCGTATCGTAATTCTGCATTGTCTTGATCCGAGTCTTTTCTGAACTTGCCTGACTGCAAATACCTTTAAGATGTTCAAAGCCAAACTTGGCCTTATATTCACGTTCTGTCATTTCATGTACTTGGCGAACATGAGTCATAACCCTGTGGAATGAACGTCTGCAAATTTCGCAAACCGGCTTCCCATTTTCGTATTCAATGATTCCGTAACTCATATCTTCTAAATTAAACCTTCGTCTGCCATTGATAGATACTGACTGTCTTCAAGATCACCAACAATTACATGATCCAAAACTACAATGTCAAATAATGCTGCTGCTGCTTTGATCCTTCTGGTGAGGTCTTTATCTGCTTCTGAAGGAAAACAATTACCTGAAGGATGATTGTGACTGAGTATCATCCCACAAGCTGCCATTTTCAAAGCTGTTGCCATGATCAATTTTATATCAACCACTGTTCCTGAGATTCCACCTTGCGATACCTTCAGCCAACCGATTGTCAGGTTATTCCGATTAAGGAACAGAACAATGAAGGTTTCACACAAATAAACGGTGTCTTCATTGTAAAACAACTTCATTGCCTGAAAACAATCTGCACTGGTACATATCTTTATTTTCTCAACTGTTCCTTTTTTCAGTTTGAGTTCAATTTCTGGTATTGTTCCGTAAGCTGTCATTCTTCTGTTTTTACTTGTTTGTAAATAATTCCATGTGCTGTTTTAACGACTACTGTGACCTTTTTGGATTCAGCCAACTTTGCCTTTTTGAGTAGTTCCAAGGAACGTTCTCTTGATACTGAACGGCAATTTTTACCGCCTGTTGTGATCTTGCTTCTCATAGCTTAATGAATATTGAAGATGCCATTAAACCGACTATCAAGATACACCAAGCAATCAACGTGATGTTTTCTTTTGCTTTTTCTGTGAGTTTCATTTCAGATAATTATTGAAGATTACATTGACTATTGCATCGGATTCTTCAACTTCGATTTCTGTACCATCGTAGTAGAAGGTGAGGCGTTTGATGAACAGATACCTTGATATGATCCATGAGGCATTTACTTCCTGATCTTCTCCGTATTCTGTGTTCATCTGGCAAACAATGTCAAAACTAATGTCACTGTCTGGCATATCGGATTCTATCTGACAATGCTTTGTCTGAAGGGTGTACTGACAAAACTTGTCAATTGCTGTGATGATCATTTGTGCCACTGATTCTGTGTCAACTTTGATCTTGGTAGGTGTGTATTCAATTATCATACGTTCCAATTAATTCCGGTTTGCTGCTGTGAGTTATTTTCTTGTCGAACTGCCTGACAAGTTTCCAGTCCATTTCATTTTCCCTGCACCAGTTAATGTAGGCATGATATTCAGGATCAAGCGTACTGTTGAAGGTGTCTGTGTACTTCTGGTTTCCATTTTTGAATAACTTATAAAACTTGTACATCTGCTTATTTTTTAGGGTTTCTTGCTTTCCAATAAGGATCATAGCCGAAAGGAATTTCGTACCAGAAACGCTTGTCAATCTGTGATGTGAATATTTTCACGTTTCCTTTGAACTTATATTCGTCAACCAATCGCTGACTGGTTTCTGTCCTTTTCAAATAAAGGTCTGATTGGTAAAAATCAATTTCTGTCTGATCCATCAATTCAACCGCCTGTTCGTAGATTGTCTTTTTCATGATATGATTCCGATTTCGTTCATTGCAAATACTTCTTCCAACTTTCCGGTGAAGTGTCTGTGATGCCAATCATCATTTATTTCAAACACGTTTGGAGCGATAAAGTCATAATCCGAAAGACTATCGGAAACTTGCATGGCAAACATCTTTGCTGCCGGAACATCTTCTTTCTGTACATAAATTCTTTTTTTCATCTTTTTGCTTTTTAGAGTAATTCAATATTTTGTTCTTCAAACATTTCCATTACGTCATTCCATTCATCACTGTCAGGAACAAGAAATACATTTGATGATTCCTGTCTGAATGATACGTTCATGTCCTTGATAATGTCGTAGGCTTTTCTGGCACTTCTGACTGTTACTTCAATTGGATTTGTTTCTGGTCTTAACATGATTGCTTTTTTTAAGGTTAAATTATCTTGCTACAAATGTGACTCTGATACCACTTCTCAGTTTGCAGGTATATTCTTCTTTCATTTCCCTGTAGGCTCTGTCTGTAAATTTCTTGAAAAATTTAGGATCAATCTGGTCAAGTTCTGACTGAAGGGTTTTCGATGCAATTACCCTTTCTGGCTGTCCAACTTTTTCAAATCTGATAAGGAAATCTAAATCTACCAAGGTATGTACTGACTGTGCCATTTTTGAGTGTCTTGATGTTTGTACTTGTAAATCTATCATGAGATTTGAAGTTTTGCAAACGAATAGGTAATTATTTTTCGATATGATGTAATTATTTTTCTTCAGAAGTTATTTTTTGCAAATTTTCTTTTTTAAGCCTTTTTTTGGCTGTTGGATATGTGTGAGTTGGTTTGCAAGGTGGCACTTAAAATTCGCCTGAGAACTTCATGAAAATAATAAAGGGTCAAACCTTTCGATTCAACCCTTTCCTATACAAATATTGCTTTCAAAATTGCCTATGCACTGGCTATCATTCTGGATAATTCCATTGCTCTGTCACCTACGTCATTTTTCCATTTTGAGTTCAGCATTTCAACTGAAGCCGATACATAGTCACCTTCTGAAATATAGTTCAGTGTTTTCTTGAAGTCAAGTAATCCGGCAACACCCAAATTTACAGCCATATCAATTAAGCACATCTGAACGATTTCCGGCAGTTCTGTGAAGTAACCTGTCTTTCTTATCAATTCGTTGGTCACATCATCAATATCGTTGTTTAAAAGATAAAAGGCTTCGTCTTTGGTTATTCCACGTTCAGTCAACTTTTCAATTACGCTTTGCTTGTCTGATACGCCAAGGTTCAAATATGAACATTCGGCAATAGTCAGTCCTTTTGTTTCAAGACACCTGCCTATCCCTATTGTTGCCAATCCTTTTGAATCTGGATAAACGTGCAATCTTAATCCTTCATGCTTTATCAATAGGACAATTAGTTTTTCTTTCATTTCGGTTGTTTATTAAATAGTTTGTTGAACAGGTTTCTTACAGGCAGTAATACCGGTGAGTTTCTAAAATAAATCAATACTACAACGACAATTGCCAAGATGCCAAAAATCCAACCCCATCGAATAGGATTGGTTTTCGTGTCAGTCACCTTAATTTCATCCTGACTTTTGCTTTCTGTGTTTCCTTTGATCTTGCTGTTGTCTTCCTTATTCGTTTCAACCTTTGACTTATCAACCGTTCCTTCTTCGATCACTGTTGTCTTGGTAGATTTCACTCTTGGCTTTTTTGGTGGCGAATCAGGAACGTCAGGATTGGTTGAGGTTGAAGGTGCAACATTCTGATCCGGTTCTTCAGGCGTATCATATTCCGTTTCGGTTATGGTTGTTTTTTTGTACGTCTGCTTATCGTTCTCAGTTTTGACAGCTTCTTTAATGTCATTGTTCTGAACAAATGAGGTCTGGCTTGATGCCTTGGAAGTTGATTCGGTTATTTTCTTGGTTGACCTGCAACCGATAAACAGGAACACCAACATGAGTAACAAATAGGTTTTTTTCATCATTTATCTTTTTTAATTTGACTAAACCATTCTGGAATAGTAAGACCGGCAAGGCCAAAGGCTAAACCGGCTATCGTATAGAGAACAATTTCATTGATATTTGGCTGTGTTACTGCCCGACTAAGCATCCACAAACACCAGAAGAAACCAATACGTTTTGAAGATATACTGCCTTGTTTGTCTTCAATCAAACTTGCACACCATTTGATAAATTTCATCTTCTTGATCTATTTTCGTTAACAACACTGTCAAACGCCAGTTTGTAAGGTTCGTGTCCACCCCTCATAGTACTTCCGTAGATATTTATTTTCGACCAGAAATAAGCTGAAGTGTCTGCTGTAACTTTTTCTTTTCTTACAAATACATCACGATTGTACTGATCGCCTAACTCCCGAAGCATCCTGATTTCATTCAAGGTTGGAACTTCCTTCTTTGAAGGCAATTCTTTCATCTGGTTTTCCAGACGAATCATTTCTTTTTCTGTATTGTTCGCCTGAGTATAGTTGTACCCGATAACACCGGCAAAAAGTGTAATTATCACAATCAGGAAAACCGACTTAATGTTTTCCCTTGTATCTGCCTTGGACAAGAACTTGTCATACTTTTCCTTGAATCCATCAAGATGTTCAGCAAACGAAGCATCATGCTTGATTTCTTGCTTTTTAAGGTAGGCAGCAATTGCAATGTCTGACTTCTGTTCTTGGTGCTTCAGGGATTCTTCTTGTTTGACGCCCATGCTGACCAACACATCATGCGAGTTTACTTCAAAGTTTCCTAGTATGCCATTCATCTGTTCATTGATAGCTTGCAAACAATCATCACATTTGGCAGGCAATTCTTCATTTGTTTTCGGACACATAACGTAATTGATTTGAGGTTGATTTTTGGGTTTCGTTAAGGTAGTTGGAAGTTTTTCTATTCTTCCAACCACCTAATGCTAATCAAACGTTACTACAATTGCGCCTGCCTCAAATCTAGGAGTCATTCCGGCAGCTACGGCAAAATCAGCGGACAACTGAACCCAAGCAATACGGTCAGCTTCGGTGGCTCCAGTGTTGTTTTTCCAGATTTCAACGTAGCGAATGGTTTCGGCTCCTGCGGTACAGGCACCAAATACCAACTCGGCGGCGTTAACTGCCTGATTGTTGGTTACTGTCCAACCGACTGCTGAACGTACTACAGCTATGCCTTTTGCAACATAACCGGTGTAGGCGCACTCGGTGCCAATTGTAGCGTCGTTAACTGCCACGGCTGACGTACATAACCGTAAGTATAAATTTCCTGCTGCTGCGGAGGCTAATAACCCGGCTGCATCTCCTATGCCGGTGATTGCCAAATTCTGAAACAAAAGTTTTAAGAAGGCATTTTCGAAAGAATCACTTGCTTTACTCATGATGTGAATTATTAATTGTTAATTAATTTGAAAATTTGTAACCTGTCAATAAATGGTTTATATTTTGTTCTGAACAAATGATGTATAAATCACCATTAATCCAAACTGATTCCATTTGATATTCTTTTCCCGTTGATGGAATTATGCCATTCCAAATATTGTTATCAATTACCCAAGATGATCCATTCCATTTTTTTGAATAATTGATATAATTTCCATTGGATTCACCTACAAACCGTAATTCACTACCTAATTTGAAATGCGTCATATACTCAGGATAATTTGAATTGTGACCATTTGTTAACTCTGTAGTAATATCCCAACCCGCTCCGTTCCATTTCCAAAACTTTGTAGATGCTTGTTCAAACCAACAATAATATGAGCCGCCCCATTCAAATACACTAACTTTTGATTGTGTTGTCGAGCTTAATCCAGTTGTTATAGTTGCATTTACCTGCCATGT
>Ga0302296_1001100_pt1 | contig 20301 bp, 15 predicted proteins | sample III_Fen_N3_1_FD_194546 | JGI IMG/M metagenome (GOLD analysis project Ga0302296, IMG submission 194546) | Peat permafrost microbial communities from Stordalen Mire near Abisko, Sweden - III_Fen_N3_1 | ecosystem: Environmental > Terrestrial > Soil > Wetlands > Permafrost | place: Sweden: Abisko...
CCGGGGAAACTTCAGGTATATCCGCATCACCATTACCGGAGCTTCTGTCGACTGGGCAGCCCTGCGTGAATTCTCGGTATTCAGCCGCCCGGTTGTCGTGCCTACCGGAGTTGTGAATATACCGGCAGCCGGCAACAGCGACGCCACGCTTACCTCATTTCCAAACCCCGCCTCAGGAAGTACCACCATCAGTTTCAACATTCCGAAACCCGCACAGGCCGATATCCGGATATTCAACTGCCGTGGACAATTGATCGACAACATGGGTTCCGCCGAATATACCCCGGGTGTTCATTCGCTCGTCTGGGACGCAACGCAACAACCCACTGGAATCTATCTGGCCGTACTGAAAATAAAGGGCAGCGTGTTAAAACATAAAATCGCAATCCTGAAATAAACCCGGCCGAACAGCCCGACGTTCAATAACGATCCGTTTGCTCAGCTGCCCGATACACAACCCGTACCGATCAGCAATGTTGCAGGTCTGCTATCGTTCACTATCGAACACTTTCAATCCGGCACCCCGGCAATTATTAATTGTTAATTACATAAATCCCCTGCAAGTCTTTCAACCTGCAGGGGATCTTACTATACTAAACTGAACAGATTGCTGTCCCGTTTACAGGGATCAAATCACTGACACGTACGTAGAATTGGAAACATTGCTTCCATCGGCTTTCTGTACAAACAAATAACAGCCATCCACTTCTTCGGCCGTGATACCATCGTAAGCCAGCATCAACGAACCTGAAACTTTTCCATTTTCTTTCTGTTGCAGCAACAATTCTCCGGATTTCAGTTTTGCTATTGCCACAACTTTATCGGTCTCAGTAACCCTGATATCAACACTTGCTTTGTAATTCAATGTAATACCGCCAACACCAATGGTGCCAGTTGCAATCGATGGCTTCAAAGTACCTACCGAAATCTTTAATTTGCTGTAAACGATAGCCGGTGTTTGACCCGTTTTATCGATGGCTTCCGGTAAATTAGTAGCCACAAATGCATTGAACGGCGACAGGTTTTCAGCACGCTTTGGAAATGTAGTGTCCGTAAAGCTGCCAAACGATTCGTACGCATTGATTATCAGTTTAAAACTTGCACGATGTGCTTTTTGAGAAACGGTATTTGCATCCTTTGGTTCGAATGCCTTGGAACGAATGATATTCTCGCCAAAACGTTTGTAAGTAGCAAAATTAGCCATCGATCCGCTCATGTGACCCGTCATGGGGTTTTGAGATTTTGACATAATAAAGTTTTTTAAAAAATTAATGATTTAAAAATTATTTCTGTCTCCCGGAAAACGACGTCTTTTTCTCCTGTTGACGAAGCAAAGGTAAAACGTCCTGAAAAGCAAAACAATACTAAAAACTCACATAAAGATCTATATGTCATTTTTTTGCCCACGCTTGCCCACGCTTGCCCACGCTTGCCTGTTCTCGACTATAAAGTTTAACGAATATTCAGAATTCAGCGACCCTGTTTAACTAAAAAAATGAATGCTTTTTCTTTTACTTAATCTGGAGTAAAATATTTTTTGGCATTTTTTAGATTAACATAAACGCAATAATTGATTAAATTAAAAAAAACTCTTTTGTGTTCTATGAACAACAAAAGAGTTTTCCGGGTTGCAAATGATTGCTGAAAGTATTAGTGTAGTGAACCTAATATTTTTAAATTATCTATAAACTATTATACTTTTTTCAATTAATTTTTTTGTCTTTGTTTTATTTCCTTATTCCTCATCTCTCATTTTCCTTGCCTCTTACCTCTCATTCCTCATCTCTCACTCCTTGCCTCTTACCTCTTATTTCTCGTCTATCTCCTCTTTAAATCCATCAATATCCTTCTTCGAAAATCGAATTGTATTCTCTTTTTTTATACTTCTTATTTTTCCTTCTTTACGATAAGAATATAAAGTTCTACGTGAAATATTAAGCAATTCCATTACTTCTTCGTTGGTATAAAACTCCTTCTCCTTGTTATTCTTTATTTTTTGTTTTAATATCCTTGCCTCGGACATGTCATGCCAAAGATTTTGCATAAGGAGATGACCCAGTATTTCTAATTGAGTATCCAGGATAAGCTTAATCAAAGGTTTGATCGATGGATCAACCGCCGGATTTTTCTTTTGTTCCATTTCTTTACAGTTTAATGTTTTAGATTATCGATTAAAAAACACATCTCGCGAAAACAGAAATAAAAAAAAACAACTGTTGCTTTTACTGTTTGCTGATCCCTGAACCATAAAAACAACTACAATACATGACAATTAAATACATTTTTAAATACAAAATTAAATAATATAAATCAAACTGACAATAGTTTTAATAAATATTTTTTTAGTTTTCAATATTTTTTTTTTAGTCGAAGCTAATTTATTAAGTGAGGGCTTCACTTCAAGTGAAACCATCACTACCGATATCACCCTCCCACCTGCTCTTTCCAGCAGAAAAGGTATTCTTTAAAAGGTGGGAGTGCGACTTCCCGGCAGGGCATTCATTATCCCCCACAAAACTCATCTGCAACACCCCCGATTTGTAAGTGAGGGCTTCACTTCAAGTGAAACCATCACTACCGATGTCGCCCTCCCACCTGCTCTTTCCAGCATAAATGGTATTCTTTAAAAAGTGGGAGTGCGACTTCCCGGCAGGGCATTCATTATCCCCCACAAAACTCATCTGCAACACCCCCGATTTGTAAGTGAGGGCTTCACTTCAAGTGAAACTTTGTTGTCTTTAATCCTAATTTCTGAGCATATTCGGGTAAGTGAGGGCTTCACTTCAAGTGAAACCCTCACTACCGATGTCGCCCTCCCACCTGTTCTTTCCAGCATAAATGGTATTCTTTAGAAATGGGTGTGCGACTTCCCGGCAGGGCATTCATTATCCCCCACAAAACTCATCTGCAATACCCCCGATTTGTAAGTGAGGGCTTCACTTCAAGTGAAACCCTCACTACCGATGTCGCCCTCCCACCTGCTCTTTCCAGCAGAAAAGGTATTCTTTAAAAAGTGGGAGTGCGACTTCCAGGCAGGGCATTCATTATCCTCCACAAAACTCATAAGCTACAGCCCGTTTTGTGAGTGAGGTTTTCACTCAATGTGAAGCCCTCACTATTGACACAATAGATAAGATATATTTCAATTCCAGTAGGTTCAATTAGAAGAATGGTTTCAATTGCCCAAACAATGATTCTTCCTACATTTCAATTCCAGTAGGTTCAATTAGAAGTATGATCGTTAAAGCACTTATTAAAACAATTCTTCAATTTCAATTCCAATAGGTTCAATTAGAAGACCGCCCGGGAGAATGAAGTTATGAAGTTCACCGCCATTTCAATTCCAGTAGGTTCAATTAGAAGCAGAATCACCTGACTTCTTACGAAGCATTTTAAACAATTTCAATTCCAGTAGGTTCAATTAGAAGGTTTGGCAGGGATGAATGTAGCAGTTTTGTACTACAATTTCAATTCCAGTAGGTTCAATTAGAAGATCCGAACTTTCGGCGCTTACTGGTGCTGTTGGTAATTTCAATTCCAGTAGGTTCAATTAGAAGGTATATACGATAAATTTGATACATACGTATCCTTAATTTCAATTCCAGTAGGTTCAATTAGAAGAGAAATACCCTGTTTACACAACCGGTGGTATCTATATTTCAATTCCAGTAGGTTCAATTAGAAGCCATTTATATTCCCGGTTGAAAATACTTATCCTATATTTCAATTCCTGTAGGTTCAATTAGAAGAGAATGGGTTATCATTCGCACATTCGTATGTACCTTCATTTCAATTCCAGTAGGTTCAATTAGAAGTATATTCCTTAGTTGGAAATTGAACCGGTTCACACATATTTCAATTCAAGTAGGTTCAATTAGAAGTATCATAGCATCCACTGCCCTAAATAAAAGACTTGATTTCAATTCAAGTAGGTTCAATTAGAAGTTAGGATCTTACAAACATTGGCAGAATGCCAGTGAGATTTCAATTCAAGTAGGTTCAATTAGAAGCCAGTTGGATAATTATGTGATCACCGGCTATGTAATATTTCAATTCCAGTAGGTTCAATTAGAAGCAGATATTGATAATGGATATTCATATAAATTATTAATTTCAATTCCAGTAGGTTCAATTAGAAGTTTGTAGCTACGAACCGTTTCAATGATTCGTAACTTTATTTCAATTCCAGTAGGTTCAATTAGAAGGCTGTAAAATGGCAGAACACGCAAAACTATCACCATATTTCAATTCCAGTAGGTTCAATTAGAAGACTCACGAAAAATTGAGCTTGGAGAACATTTATACATTTCAATTCCAGTAGGTTCAATTAAAAGCACATTCGTCCTGGTAAGTTCCGCATCAAATCCCGTATTTCAATTCCAGTAGGTTCAATTAGAAGTAAAGATCCAGTTATTTTTGTTACGGCTTTAGAGAATTTCAATTCCAGTAGGTTCAATTAGAAGATTCTTCACCAGAGGGTGAGATACTGATTAAAGCAGATTTCAATTCCAGTAGGTTCAATTAGAAGGTTGAAACTACAAATGAAAAGATAGACACTAAGATTTATATTTCAATTCCAGTAGGTTCAATTAGAAGACGGCAGTGCTTTACAAAATGGGTACCGACCAACATTTCAATTCCAGTAGGTTCAATTAGAAGGGGTTAGCCCTGGGACACGTTACCGCGGAAGCCCATTTCAATTCCAGTAGGTTCAATTAGAAGAAGACTACGTAGTTATTAAATAACGCGGATATTACATTTCAATTCCAGTAGGTTCAATTAGAAGGCCCCCAGTTTATCCGGGGTAGTCGGCTTATCGTATTTCAATTCCAGTAGGTTCAATTAGAAGGGGTAATGTTTATTTCATTACCGGGGAAAATGAGTATTTCAATTCCAGTAGGTTCAATTAGAAGGTAATCGTCCGCCAATCCAAATTCAACCAAACGTATTTCAATTCCAGTAGGTTCAATTAGAAGGTTGTCAATTCGGCGTATTTTTTCCCGTCCCAACATATTTCAATTCCAGTAGGTTCAATTAGAAGGACGATCTAACATTGTACACGGGCAATCAATCATTCATTTCAATTCCAGTAGGTTCAATTAGAAGTACCGGTAATGAGTTGGTGGAAGTTTATAATAATATTTCAATTCCAGTAGGTTCAATTAGAAGGATGTTTTCGGGGGATGGGTTGAGGTGTTTGGTCAATTTCAATTCCAGTAGGTTCAATTAGAAGACCTTCTAAATTTAGCACCTTTTCTAAATCTTATTATATTTCAATTCCAATAGGTTCAATTAGAAGTCCAAGCTTAACCCCAATGTCTAAAGATGATATGTATTTCAATTCCAGTAGGTTCAATTAGAAGTATACATCTGCACAAGGGTGCTAAAACCCATCTGTTATTTCAATTCCAGTAGGTTCAATTAGAAGTTAATCCGGATATGGGTATGAGAAAGAGCCTTTCGTTCCTTTGAAAGCTTCGTTCAATTAGAAGTTAATCCGGATATGGGTTCATATGCTTTTTTTTTTATTTCAATTCCAGTAAGTTCAATTAGAAGATGTCGTTTAGTGACGATGCTGAAGTTGATAATTTTATTTCAATTCCAGTAGGTTCAATTAGAAGAAATTTATTTTCTTTAGTAAATCTTTATATTCCTTAATTTCAATTCCAGTAGGTTCAATTAGAAGCCTGATGGATGCTGAATGCTGTTCCGCTTCCACCTAATTTCAATTCCAGTAGGTTCAATTAGAAGCGTCACCAAGATAGAGGTTCGGTATTCTTTTATTGATTTCAATTCCAGTAGGTTCAATTAGAAGAACAGTTTAGACCTAGTTGTAACCAACGTTCCTTTATTTCAATTCCAGTAGGTTCAATTAGAAGAATCATCCGTCCTGTTGTTGATGTGGTTGCACCGATATTTCAATTCCAGTAGGTTCAATTAGAAGGAACCTTTCGTTACAGGATTGGACATAGAAAAAGTCATTTCAATTCCAGTAGGTTCAATTAGAAGACACTCACTCAGACATTAGCGATAAGGATATAGATTATTTCAATTCCAGTAGGTTCAATTAGAAGATTGAGTGGCGAAGATATTAAGACCGCTGTATCTACATTTCAATTCCAGTAGGTTCAATTAGAAGTATATCATTATCCGGTTATGCAAAGGGATATAAGGCATTTCAATTCCAGTAGGTTCAATTAGAAGCAGTAGGGAACACCGTTAATCCAAATCAAATTATCATTTCAATTCCAGTAGGTTCAATTAGAAGGAACCTGTCAATGTTTGTTCGAAAGCATAATTATATATTTCAATTCCAGTAGGTTCAATTAGAAGAATGGATTTACTCCGTCATATCCATCTTCCTTAGTTATTTCAATTCCAGTAGGTTCAATTAGAAGTGGTGTAATCGGTATTGTAGATTTGCCGGATGATTATTTCAATTCCAGTAGGTTCAATTAGAAGTTGGGTAAAGTGCAGCTTGTCTGTACCATTTCTTCCATTTCAATTCCAGTAGGTTCAATTAGAAGGGATTTTCCTTTTAATAAAAGTCCTCTACTTGCTTTATTTCAATTCCAGTAGGTTCAATTAGAAGTATTGTAATAGGGATCATGGCGAACTGGTTCATGTATTTCAATTCCAGTAGGTTCAATTAGAAGAATGGATTTACTCCGTCATATCCATCTTCCTTAGTTATTTCAATTCCAGTAGGTTCAATTAGAAGATTCGCTAGATAGAAATTTAATTGTATCTATTGCATTTCAATTCCAGTAGGTTCAATTAGAAGTCTACCGCCCTGACTGCTTGCCAAATGACGTTTCCTATTTCAATTCCAGTAGGTTCAATTAGAAGTTCTTAAAATCATATTCAAAACCTAAAGCGTTTACTTATTTCAATTCCAGTAGGTTCAATTAGAAGTCAAACGATTCAGTAGCTGCACAGCAACTATACAAATTTCAATTCCAGTAGGTTCAATTAGAAGTTCCAATTTGCTCAATGGATATACTTGTACATCCTTCATTTCAATTCCAGTAGGTTCAATTAGAAGACTTTACAGCACTTGTAAGCTCGTCAAATATACTGTCATTTCAATTCCAGTAGGTTCAATTAGAAGACCATTTTGATTAAAGCTTCTACCTGCATATATATATTTCAATTCCAGTAGGTTCAATTAGAAGATCCATCACGAACCAGCCTACTAATTTCTTGTAAAATTTCAATTCCAGTAGGTTCAATTAGAAGCATACTTAACGGTACAAAATTCACAGCGGCATCTATATTTCAATTCCAGTAGGTTCAATTAGAAGTATTTCTGACCTGCGCACTGCTGGGGCTATTCTCAATTTCAATTCCAGTAGGTTCAATTAGAAGAGCATACTTCTTGACTGTATCAGCAATCCTCTCTATATTTCAATTCCAGTAGGTTCAATTAGAAGACCACTTCCGCAATTCTTTATAGATGTCCATTATTCATTTCAATTCCAGTAGGTTCAATTAGAAGTACTTTACCATCGGCATCAGTCCAATCCATATTCACATTTCAATTCCAGTAGGTTCAATTAGAAGCTTCCAGGCTGAAATTCTTTGATAATTGCATATGAAATTTCAATTCCAGTAGGTTCAATTAGAAGCGTACTTTGCCAGAATTGCCAGTGCATTGGTAACTAAATTTCAATTCCAGTAGGTTCAATTAGAAGAAAGTCAATCCCCGTGAATCGTTTCTTATAATCCTTATTTCAATTCCAGTAGGTTCAATTAGAAGCAACTATGAGTTGCGATGATGTAATTTGTAGCTGATTTCAATTCCAGTAGGTTCAATTAGAAGTGAGTAATTGTAGCCTTTGACAGTTCGATTAATGTATATTTCAATTCCAGTAGGTTCAATTAGAAGTGTTTCGGGTGATGGAGCGTGGGAAAATAAATACGAATTTCAATTCCAGTAGGTTCAATTAGAAGATAATTGACGGAGATACTTATCATTCAGTTACAATATTTCAATTCCAGTAGGTTCAATTAGAAGTTAGCAACTACTTTATTTACAGGTTATACTTCTAATATTTCAATTCCAGTAGGTTCAATTAGAAGAAAGTCTACCATATTTAATAGTCTTAGTTTCAGTAGAATTTCAATTCCAGTAGGTTCAATTAGAAGATTTAATTCATCCCAAAGAATTAAAATTTCACCTTCATTTCAATTCCAGTAGGTTCAATTAGAAGTCAGCTATTTTCAAACTTGAACCGGCTGCAATTAATTTCAATTCCAGTAGGTTCAATTAGAAGTGAACATGGTTATGCCGCATATACTCTAATTAATAAATTTCAATTCCAGTAGGTTCAATTAGAAGAAAAATATTTGAGACATTTGATGAAGAATATAATATATTTCAATTCCAGTAGGTTCAATTAGAAGTTATAAAAATTATATCTATATTTAGTGTAAAATGTTATTTCAATTCCAGTAGGTTCAATTAGAAGAAAAGGACTCACTAACGCTTTTATGGCAGATGAAAATTTCAATTCCAGTAGGTTCAATTAGAAGCATGTCTGTAACCATTTCAGCCGTTCTGTTGTCGTTATTTCAATTCCAGTAGGTTCAATTAGAAGCACTTAAACAACTCGAAAGAGCAAATACTATCCTTGATTTCAATTCCAGTAGGTTCAATTAGAAGTTAGCATTTTGAGTTGTATTTTGAGAGTTATTATTATTTCAATTCCAGTAGGTTCAATTAGAAGAATTATTTCACCTGCATAATCAAAGTCACATTTTACATTTCAATTCCAGTAGGTTCAATTAGAAGAAACGTCTTGTAAGGGTTTAATAGGGTTATCCCAATATTTCAATTCCAGTAGGTTCAATTAGAAGGCGTTCAAAATGGCAAATAAAATAGCTGAAATTCAGCTAAATAAAATTTTATTATATGTTGTTTTATAGTTAAAAGGTTGTCGATGTACAATGACAAGAAAAACCCTGTGCATCGACAATATATATAGTTGGTTGATTTTCAAGATGTCAAAGATCTTCTATTTTTCATTTTAATTTAAAATTCGGTATTTTCACGTTCATCGACAAGGTACTAAAGGAAATTATCTGTTTTACTCCGTTCTTTACCAATCACTTGCTTGTCTAACCACTTTTCTGTTCTTCCCGAAAAAATTATTAAACTATCCAGCTCTTCATCCATAAAATCTTTGGCTTTCAAAATCAGTTCTTTCATCTTTACTTCCGATATCTCTCCTTCAAAAACTGAATTTTGTATCCAGTTCAGGTATTTACGACATAACTTCAACATTTTGCCTACCCGCTTTTCGCCACAATCATAAACTAAAATAACATACATAATTACCACCACATTTTAAACGGTTTATATTCTTCCATTCCCAATAAATGTTTGCTTAGTTTATAACATTCAAGTTTTATTAAATGCCGGTAACTTACATTTCGTTTCAAGGACCGATGTTGAATGGTATCATTCAACCTTTCTTCAAATGCTTGTACAAATATCTTCTTCCCAGCTGGGTTCAATATACATTTGTTGAGTTTTTTATCAAAATGCTTTTCCTGAATTTCTTTTTTATTCAACACTTTAAAAATAACACGATCTACCAGAATAGGTTTAAAAATTTCCGAAATATCCAACGAAAGTGAATAACGCCGTTCTCCCGGTGTATGCAGATAACTAATGGTTGGGTTTAATTGCGTTTGGTGAATAGCCCGTAAACATTGGCTGTAACACATCATGTTGCCAAACGAAATCAAGGCATTTACTTCATTTTGTGGTGGCTGTTTGGTCCGGTTTCCCATTTCAAAATCATTCAGTATCAAGTCAAAGCCCTCGTAATAAGTCTGACGGATATTCCCTTCCAGTCCCATCAATTCATCCACTGCATTTGCTGAAGGGATATTGGCAGCATACCCTTCTATCTTATTTATGATTGTTTCCAGGTCTTTTCCCCGCTTATCATAATACCGCAGGTTTTTTACCATGTTGAATGCTGCTCCTTCAATAAACTTTCGTGCAATGACAATCCGTTTCTTTTTGTCCTGATAAAATGAAGTCTGTGCTAATAACATCCTACCTGACAGCAAACTATCCTTCGGCATAAACGAACCCGTATAGTTTTCATAGTAATCAAAAAAATGTACCGCAATATCATTTTGTCCTAAAAAATTATACAAGGCACTATTGGCTGTCAACGAACCAAAAGTATAAAACTCCGCGATATCTTCAACCGGTAAATAACGGGGCTGTCCATTTCGTTCTACACCATTTTCATCCTCTTCTACAGGTGTAAACTTTAGTGTATTGTCTTTTCGTTGTAAGGTACCTGGATTAAATAAGTAATAGGTCTTTTTCATCGATTTACATATTATTCACTTACATAACAAAACTCATAATAACTGCACTGTTTGCATATTTTACTATTAATCACCGGTGGACAAATCTCTGACTCCACTATCGAACATATATCTTTTTCAATTTCCAGAATTCTTTTTCGATCGGTATCTGTCAACAATACTTTATCGGTTTGATGCATTGTGGGATATTCCAGTATTCCGGTTACGCCCTCAATGCCATTTCGTTCCAGTACGTAAATTTAATATTTCAATTGCCACTCATGAGCCTCTTCAATTTTATCCGATTTTTTAATCTCATGAATCACCTTATTACGGGCATCATAAAAATCAATTTTAATTCCATCAATCTCCAATTCTTCATATCGCTCCGAACGTTGAGGGTATGAAGTCTCATGAATCAACTTCCCTTCATATACCAAATCGGACGTATGCTCCATATTGATCCCATTGGCAAACAATCATAATTTTCGATGGCAAACTTGATAATAATTAAAGTGGGTTCCAGTCATATTCATAATAGTTAATACTCCTGATAGCAATTTTAAATCTATTAGGAGTATAGAGTACATTTACAATTGATTTTCATAATCAAACACCATCATTAAATCAATAAGTTTTTGTTCTGCTTTGTCAATTGCATCTGCACTTTCATTAACTGTAATAACATAATTTGAACAAGGAAGTGTAACAAAAACTTCTGCACCAGCCGTTTCATCAATAATAGGCTTAGCTTTTAATTTTTCGCCATCTTCTACCAGTTTCGCACGAATAGAACCAGCCAGTTTGTTGGCATTATCGGAAATTGCTATTGCCAAAGTTTCCATTAAACTAAAGGTCCGTGCTTGATTTGAAGTAATTCGCCAATTTAACAATGCACTTGCCAAAGCTGGAATTACTTTTTCACGTTCTTTTTTAGGCAACACAAGACATTTACCAAATATATTTTCACTTTCAATCCAATTTTTCACTTTCAATTCTTCTATTTTCTCTTTCGACAATTCTGGTTCATGTTGATTTATTGAAACACAAAATAGAGTTCTCAAATCAATAGCTATATCATAAACAAATAAACCGTTTGTACGGACATTATCTGGAATCCAATTACGCCGAGGAAGCGTACGATTGTTGATAGTTAGAAATTCATCTATTTCATCATCGCTTAAAAGTTTATCACCGAGTCTAACATTCACTGGATTTCGATCAGGTTTATCGCTTCTGTCGAAAGTCAAATTCTCTTTATCTGTTCCTGCAAGTAATGGATGAATAGGTCTCAGCGCAGAAATAGACAATGGACTTCTTCTTTTTACAGTTATTCCATCACCGGCTCGCATCCATCCACCAAGTAATTGGTCAACATAGGAAGGATCACATGGTGACCATGGTTCTTTGTTTTCCAGCTCTTTTTTTGAATTAACATTGTAATTGAATGTAATTGGAGCCATTTGAACATTCAGATTTGATGTTAGAGAATCTAGTATAGACCTTTTTACTTGCTGACCGCTCGAATAAGCAACTACCCTATTGAACTGAGAATCATAATAGGTTTTTTGACCATCTTGTACACAAAATACAGTGTGTTCTGCGTGTTTCAACGCTCTTAGATAAATGTAAGGATTCATGTTTTTATTTTTTTATGATTTTTTGATTTTATGATTTTTTGTTAACTACTGCATACTGAAAACGAATTAACGTTAGGAAATAAGAGACATTATCAATAGGCATATTATTTATCAATTCTCCCATTTCGGCAAGTTGTTGAACATCTTGATTTCCTTTTACTATTGTTGTTAGTCCTTCGATAAATTGACGTTTATTTACCGATGCTAATAGATTAGTTACCTCTTGGCTTTTAACCTTTTTTGCATTGGTGTCACTAATAGAGTAATTGTTGAGGGTTTTCGCAATATCTTGCGCCTTTTCCCATAATTGTTCATTGTTTAACATAGCTAATAACCAAATTTGATAAGTATTATAATTAATTATTTTTCCCTCGTCACTTTCATTGTATTTCGGAATTACACCTTTTTCCATACATTCTCTAAATCCTTTTGGCTCAAGTGCATTCACACCAACAAATCCAATTTGACAAGCCTTAGTAAAACCTAATGCAGTTCCAAATAGTTGCTCTACTTGTTCTAATTTTGTTGTACCGAAATATTTGGCATACAATTCATATGGTTGTCTGATTCGTGGTAATTCAAAAGGAACAAAGCCTACAGTTATATTTGTTTGACCTAGACTATAAACATATGAAGTAATTGTTGAGTCAGGATAATTACGGGCAATTCCAACTAATACTTTTGTCCAGGATTGTGAGACTACCTCCATACCACTATCTTTCATAGTTCCAAAAGGTTGGAATGATGCTATCGGATTTGAAACATCAAATGTGTTTTTATTATATCGGTGTGCAATCCATTGACCATTCCAGGTATTTATTTGATTCCCTCTCAAATTTGGAGTTTTATTTAAAAAGTTGCGATAGATTTGCCAACCATCATATAAATCAAGTAGTATTTGTGGATTATTGAATAATATTGATAATCCACTTTGTACGCCTATACCTAATCCGCTGCCTATCCATGATAAGTAAACATGATCTTCAGATAATGGTAAATTCATATTGGTAATTTGTCCTGAAGTGGTAGCTGTTAAATCTAAAGACGGAAAGCCAATTGCAATACTAGCATCTGCAGATTCAGTTTCTATTTTATGAATAGTTTTAACAAAACGGTCTTTCCTTTTTTCAATTGTTTCATATTTGATTTGTCCATTTCGCATTTTATCCCAGCTTATTTTAGGATTTTCTAACGGGGAATTACCTGCTGACATTAGGTATTTATTGTGATTATAAAATACATCATAATACTTTTCCACAAAAAACTTTTTCGGCGTATAGTTACTTTTATATTTCAAATTGTAAGCATCTAGAAATATTTTACCGATATTTGCTGCTATCATTGACTTATATGTTTTTATAAAAATTGTTTAGTAATGTCATAAAATTCAGGTTTAGCAAATTCAACTAAAAGACCTAATTCAGTATCATATGCTTTACGTGGGATTACAAACGGTTTTGAACCGACTATTAATTTATCTAATCCACGATACCCTACTGAACGATAAGAAACCGGGATTTCTAATTTGCTTCTTTCTTCGTAAGTTGCATTTAAATAAAACTCTTTATCCGTTTCTTCAATACAGCTAATGGAATCAATGTCAATAGTTTCTAAAAGCGCTGACTTAGCATTATGCCAAAGTTCTTTAATTTTCCATTTCCCGTTATTGAACACTGCACTTAAATCTATATCTACAAACTGAATGACGGGATAAACTTTGTCAATCAACTTTTGAGTATCCACTTCTTTCATCAAATCTCCAGTTGGCAAAGCATCAAATGTATTTTGCAACACGTCCAGATTATAAGGCAATGCTTGTGTTCCTTCTTTTGGCGGTCGTAAAACATAAATGGGTTTATAATGTCCAATTGATTCTTTAGTTCTTTTTCGGTTTATTCTTCCAAAACGCTGAATTAATGCATCAATCGGAGCACATTCGGTAATCATCAAATCAAAACTTATATCCAAGCTTACTTCTACAACTTGTGTTGAAATTACGAAACAAGCTTCTGAACTTGTATTATAGATATTCCTTAAATCATTTTCAAGTTTACTACGCTGTCCTCTTTTGAACCTACTATGAACCAACATCTTTGAAATTTCAGGATAATCTAACAATAGGCTTTTATAAAGGTTTTGAGCTCGTTTAACCTGATTACAAACAATTAAAATCTTACTATTTAGTTCAATCGCTTCTTTAATTATATCTTTCAATGATTCAATCGCTTCCGTTTTATAAATGATATGCCTATCAAATGTATTCAAAACTTGTATGGGCAACTTAATCTCAAAGACATTTTCTTTTCCACCTAAAATATCGATTAAATTATTATAAAGAATTGTTGGCATGGTAGCAGTACCAATATGAATTCGGCAGCCGATATCGGAAAGGATTTCAACTATTTTCAAAACAATAGCTTGTGAAGTTCCCGAATAGGTATGTATTTCATCTAAAATAACATCTGAGTCTTTCAAATCAACAATCATGGCTTCATATCCCTTAGTACCAAATACTAGTGATGACATTTGGTGAGGTGTAAGTACTTTAATTGATGCACCGATATGCCGTTGCAGAATCTTTTCTTCAATTTTTCCGTTTTCAACTTTTATACTTGAAGATGCATGTAGTAATCTCACATCAGCGTTTGTATCTTTCAAATCCGCTTTTATCCGCTCATACATGGCATTGATTGAAGCTTGAAAAGGTAAAGTATAAAACACGCGTCCTTTACAGCGACGAATCAAGAAATCAGTTTTCCCGGATCCTGTTGGAGCAGTTACGATTGTATGAATTCTTTTGTCATCCGTTGAAAGCAATGATAGTGGATACAAATCACTTTTCCTTGAATGATAATACGCTAAATCAGGTTTTATAAATAAATCAGTTGATATTTCTTTTGATTTACCATCCATGGCGGATGCTAAATGATCGGATGCAACTAACACCCCTTTCCAAAGTGAGTATCCATAGGTTCTTGTTTGACAATAATCAACTGCCTCAAAAAAATTATCTTTTGCTTGTTGAATTGATATTTCCTTTATTTCAAATCCAAAATTGGATAAAATAGATAAAGCATCCTTACTCCATGTTTCAAAACCTTTTAAATGTCGATTTAAACATTCAGGATCGCTTTCAAGCATATCAAGTATTCCTTTACCACCTGTATCGTTGTATATAGATTTATGATGGGCCACAATCATTTCGATAATAGGATATTTTTCTTTTTCATTTAATAATGATATAAAAAACAACGATGCTATTTCATGTCGAAAAATAAGACCCGGTGGACGTTGAAAACTTAATTCCAAAGTTTGCTGAAAGAGCGGACTTGTTTTACCTATATCGTGCAATATTGATCCTTTTATGGCTATTTCCACATCTAATCCAAGATGAGATGCTACTTTTTTTGCCAAACTGGCTACCTCCAACAAATGTTTTATTAGAGTAGTTCCTCCAGCTCTTTCCCCTTTGGCTAATATGTGGTTGAAATTCGTCATCACATCCCAATTACAGGTTTACCTGTAATCTCCAGCGAACCATACATAGGATTAGCATCATCAAAGCGATTAAAACCAACTAAAAATGATTTTTCACTTTCTCCAAAACGAAGCTCAAAACCGTTGAATGAATCAAATTCAATATCCTCTATTTTTAATATATTGTCATCCGGCAATAATAAATCTTCATTACGGCATAAACAAATATGTTGTTTTGCAGCTTTTTCTGCATCTTCGATAGTCTTAAATACCAAAAATAAAATTGGGTCTATTAAGATTCCACGTTCTAATATTGATTGATTACGAATCATTATTTTTTTAGAAGGTTTCTTTTCCCATCCTCGCGTTTGAGTTTGTTCCTGCTGAATACTTATTGACGAATAAGTCAATTTATGTCTTAGTATTAAATCAACTTCTAATTTTTGCCTTATTCCTTCAATGATTGAAGGAGTAAGAAATTGTTGACTAAATGTTTTACTATCTCTTACTGCTGTCCATGGTTTAATAAAACCAAAAGGACCTGAATATTTAACTACGTAATACATATGCTTTCTTTTTATTTTATTGCCCCAAACCCAATCCCGGTACTATTCCCTAATCCCACATTCCAGGCAAAAAGCTTCGTTTCGGGGCTTCCATTAATTACAACCGGACACCAGTTTGCTTTATTGCTGATTCCTTTGTAATTTATCAGTTTCAGCTCGGCTCTGGTGTAGGTTGTGTCGAAATGTATTTCAAAATCGTCATCTTCCAATCCGGCCAGTTGCATCTTGGTTTGCAATGTTTCTTTCAAAAACTGTGGTGCACGTTCGTCGGTATACAGAATATGTTCGGTAACCTCATCAAAATGTCTTTTTATAAAAATTGGGCTTCCCACAAAAAAGAGTTCCCGTCCAGATAAATCGGGGTCCTGTTCCAATACAATTTCTTTTACCGTAAGTCCGCAGAACATGGTTTTATCTTGTTGAATTCCCCATACCAGTTTTTTTATCAGTTCAATATCGTGTGAACTGATAAAAAAAGTAGCATCCCTGTCGAATTTCAACTCCGAATTCATTGCCCTGCCTCCCTCAATTCTTGAAAAAGAGTATAAAGACACTTCGCCATGTTCGTTATTTAATCCTAACCATTTATGAATTGTACCCACCAGCAGAGGCTGATGATCAAAAGGAATTGTGTGATTCGTTGATTCGATTTTTAGATGAATTCTCATAATTATCTAACTTAAATTTATTAAAATAAAGTCTATTTTGTTTTTAGTACTTAATTGATTCTTTTTTTTGTGGATTCCAGTGCATATTAAGCTTTAAAAATTCAACTTCAAAGATATAAAAAGTTAATTAAATTACATTACATTCAATAAGTATTTTTAATGTATTTTTTAAAATAAATAATTTTAAGTTTAATTACTTATTATTCATACATATATTTAGTTTAAATGGATCTTATAATATTGATAAATTGATTTTTAAATAGAATAAAACTTTCCTAATTAGCAATTGATAATTGGTGTAAAAAGAATCAAATTAGTTTCAAATACTCATTTTTTTATTGGTTACATGATTTATTTTATCCTAAATTGATAGTAACTAATTTTTCTTTGTTAATTATATTGAAATTTTTTTATATTGAAAGTCCGGAATAGCATAAAAAGTTTTTCAAAATTCATAAAGAGAAATTATTAATAATCACTCTCTTTATCCCTTCTTCTTTCCTCCGCCTTTCCTTCGAATCCGGTTCAGTAGAAATTAGTAAATAATCAGTATATAATCAGTATATAATCAGTAAATAAACTGTTTCTATATAGGAACAGTTTATTTACTGATTTGGTAATTATTATAAAATAAATTATTATTTTTGTATTGCGAACCGGATGTTAATGAAAGGAGAACGAAAGGTGAAGAATACTGATTAACGATGAAGTATTAGTGATTAACGATTATTGATCAGTGATTAACGATTAGAAAAGAGTGAAGAGTGAGAGGTTCATAGTATATAGTTTAACTGGGCTTTCATGTTTTGTGCAAGGAATCTATTTTAAAAAAAATCAATATATTATCAATTAATCACTAATCATTAAACACTAACATTATGGCCATTGTAAAAGGATTTATGCAAATTACCGGCAGCATAAAAGGTGTAAGCTTTTATACACGCCGTGGCAGCGACAAAGTGATCATGCGTACCAAAGGAGGGGCAACAAAAGATCAGATTGAAAATTCACCTAAATTTGAAAATGTACGGAAGCAACAAAAAGAGTTTAAAGCATGTGCTAAGTTTGGATCTCTGAGCAGGTACGCTTTTGGAGGGTTGCACCGGTTGGCAGATTATAACCTGACTCCGGTATTGGTTAAGGTGGGTAGCAGTCTGATAAAACTGGACACGACTTCGGAATTTGGAAAACGGGATTTGAAGCTGTCAGAAAACAAACAAATATTAGAAGGCTTTAATTTTAACCGCAACAACCCTTTTAATACAATACTGCGTATTTTTCCACGTTGGGAGCTTGACAGAGAGCAGTTGAGGGCTGTTATTACCTTTCCAAGAATAAATACGGAGATAGATTTACTAAACATTCAAAAGCTCCCGTTTTTCAGGTTGATTATTGCCATTGGTACTATTTCGGATATGGCGTATAATCCGATTATCAATGAATATGAGCCCATGGTCTATGATTTGCATGGACATAGCAATACATTGACAGGTAACTGGAATTCCACGCAATCCATCATTCCGGGACAAACCATGACTATTCAAATGACCGATGAGGAAATTTTATCTTTAACCGATAATGTAAGTGTTCTGGTCAGTATCGCAATAGAATTTGGAAATATCGGAAATGCGAGTGAACCTGTAGAGGTGAAATATGCGGGGTGCGGGAAAGTGATCGGAGTGTGTTAAACTTTTTGTCGTTGAGGAACGAGACACAAAAACGTTTATTCAACCAAATGGGAGAGCAACAAATTAGCCACTCTCCCACTTTGTTGATGTAGTTGCGATATAAGCATTCTTGGATCAGACATGGAACGCGGAACGCGGAACGTTTAAATAGCAGTGTATCTTTTCTTTCCTTTGACAACCACAGTTTTCAATACCATCTTCCGGTTTCCTATAGCTTTATAGCTTACATGTACCCAGTCAGGTTGATTGTCGTTTCCTCCTTCCCAGATAAGTTGGTCGAAATCTAAGAAGAAACGGATGATATGAAACAGGGTGGCATTTTCGTCGCTATCGAGGTCGGCAGCTTCTCCTTTACAATGTTGGGAGATAGGCTTTACAGAACCTCCGATTTCTTTATTAACTGCCTGATTACGGTAACCTGAATTTACATGAATGGGTTTTCCGTATTTGTCACGTAGAGGTTGCAGAACATGTTGAACCAATAGGGTTAGTTTTGCAATTTCTTTTTCAGTGGGTAGATTTGGCAGTTGTGAACTGGTAGCAGTCATTTCTTCCAACGTAAAGTTAGTGCTTAGTTTCATTCGGATTCCTGTTTAAAGATAATACCATTCGAATTCGTGATTTCACTTTTAAACAGATCACCGCAAAAAGCGGTTAAAAATACTCCAACCATAACGATCCATTCCTGACGGGATTCCGGCAATACCCCCTTATTTAAATATGCCAGGAAAGGGAACACACCGGCAACAAAAGCATGATACAAGGCATTGAGCAAATCGATAGAGCTGATTTTACCAAATTCTGATTTCTTATTCATAATAAACTTTTTTAGTGATTAACAATTAGTGATTAACAATTAGTGATTAACAATTAGTGATTAACAATTAGTGATTAACGATTAGTAATTTGTTAATGTGATAATGTGATGATTGTATTAACTTCGGAACGCGGAACACGGAACGCGGAACGCTTAAAAGACTTTTAGTACTATCCCATACCCTCCATATTTCTTTTCAACTGGCAATCCATTTAATCCCACTTCCCCAAATTGAATAGCGATACTAAGTACTAAAGAAACATTATCTGTAATTTCAGCCTTCCTTGATTCCGGCATTTGCAATGTGAAGGTTTGTTCGGGCACCATAGATTTTATAGAATACCATTCTCCGTTAATTCTATTACAAGCATTGCGTAAATTATCAACTACAGGTTCATACTTTTCGTAATTTGGATTATATATCATGTCAGTTAAACAGCCTATAACTGCTATGATTCTAAAAACCTGGCAACTGTATTTATTACGAATTTCATATTTTGGTTTTATGCCAGGGATTGTAATAACTGCATTTAAATTTTCACGATCAACTACCACATTTAGCATTACCCGCAATATGGTGTCGAAATGACATTTACGATTAAAATTAAAACCCTCCATTATTTTTGTATGATCAGAAAGCATGATACTTCTTTTTCCCAATTCTGATATCAAATCAAGTTTCATTATAAATTTACCCATTCCGATTAAAAATGGTGTTAGATTATAATCAGCCATTTGGTGTAAACCACCAAATGATGACCGTGCTAGTGATCCAAACTTAGCACACCCTGAAAACTCTTTTTGATGCTTACGTACTTTTTCGTAGGATGGCGAATTTGCCAATTTTTTTTTCGTTGGACCTCTCTTTTTTCTCATATAAACTTTGTTAGAACCTCTCATTTTGTAAAAGGTAAATTCCCCGATACTTCCTTCTAATCCAAATAAACTTTTTACAATTGCCATAATGTTAAGTGATTAATGATTAGTAATTAGAGTATGTTTTTTTAGTCAAAAAGTTGTTTTAAAATTTGTATATATCATTGATATTTTGTATTTTAGCTAAAAAATAAACAAATATGAAACTCTACAATCAATTAAAGCTCCGTTTTGAGA
>Ga0302296_1001101_pt1 | contig 20298 bp, 13 predicted proteins | sample III_Fen_N3_1_FD_194546 | JGI IMG/M metagenome (GOLD analysis project Ga0302296, IMG submission 194546) | Peat permafrost microbial communities from Stordalen Mire near Abisko, Sweden - III_Fen_N3_1 | ecosystem: Environmental > Terrestrial > Soil > Wetlands > Permafrost | place: Sweden: Abisko...
ATTTTGAGTCTGTCAGCATAAGGGTTGTTTTAAGTGTATGTTTTTGTTTATCAGACTTTTAATATACTAACAATCCTTATGCTTTCCAAATATTTTACCTTATTTTTATATCGAACTCAGGTTATTAAAATCAAGAAACATTTGCGAAGGATTACCCAAATTACACTGCAAAACGTAAAAACTTTACGCAACAATACCGATGAAACCTATAAAACAGAAACAAATTTTGAGATAAAGAAAGAGAAACTGACTAATCTCCGAAACCAGCGGGATGAACTGGAAGGTGTTATCAAAGCAGTGGAGCGGTTATTACAGGATGACCTGTTTTTTAAAACAGCGGTCGATGCTGAGTTGCTGATGATAGTCCATCGGTTGCGGATGGCTTTAAACGACAGCATCCATAACCTGATTGAGATACAACAACAAATTATTGAATACCTAAACCACATCGAAAAACGGGTTCTGATAGTTGAGAAAGTTCTCCAGTTAAAAATGCTTCGAGATAAGCATTACCTGAAAGAGCGAACCAACTTTTACCAGATTGTTCTTTCTAACCAGGATCTCCCGTTGAAAAAAATGGATGGTATCCGAACTCGGCTATCCATCAATGATTTATTAAATGATGAAGAAAAACGGAACTTGGTTTTAAAGGTTCGGGGTAAATTAAAGAACCAAAAATTGATCGCACAAAATACAGCAGGCGATATTCCTGATGAAGCGTTTCAAAGTCAGGAGTATTATGAAGAAGTCGCAAACCTTCATTCCCTTAAACGAATTTTCATGGGGAAAAACCAGGATTTGTTTTCATTTATCCTGCACCACCAGTTCTGCAATGAAGTTCCGGTTGAAATGAGAATTAAGCTGTTTTGCAGGTTGGCTTCTCTTTTTGAAGCAGAATTTGCTTTTTCAGAAGAAACCGGAAAGTTTGAAAAACTGGAATATGCCATGATTTATCCCGGGACGCCTGCCGAACAGCATTTTGCCCAAACCAATTAAACTTTTAAACACTTCGTACAATGCAAAATAACAATCTGCGTACAGCCGAAATATTCGACATTCTTAGCAAAGGCCAATTTGTATGCTCCAATGCCATCGATTCGCAACGCCGTCATTCGTATCGATATATTGAAGAGAATTTTGAAGAACTGGAGCCGAAATTCAGGGAAATTGGTTATCAACTCGAAGACGGGAGCAATTATTATTATTTCTCCCGCCCAAATGAAAGCAACCAAAATGTGGAGAGTAAAATAGAAAAAGCCCTGCGGTGGCTGGATATCCTGGCATTTTTTACAACTTTCCGGAAGGATTTATGCAGAGGCGCACGCTTTCAGCCTTATGACATACTAAAACAAGTAGAAATCAATTTGTCGCTGAAAGAACAATTGGCGGACTTACAGAAACGAACGAATCCCGGGAAAAATTACCAGGAAATGCTCAACGACCTGATTAAAGAAATTCAGAAAGAAGGCTTTATTGATCTGGAAAATGAGATGGACCAGACTTGGAAAATACTCGATTCGTGGGATTATATGGAAAAACTTGTGATGGCAGTCAATATTCAAGATGATGAAACTCAAAACCAACCGGAGGAAATAAACTAAAATGAACCAACTAAAACGTATCATCCTGATCAATAGCGGGAAAGTCGATTTATATGAACTTCAACTTGACGGCAACATCCATTTTATTGGTACACAGGGGACAGGTAAAAGTACATTGCTTCGGGCGATTTTGTTTTTCTACAACGCTGATGCACGTAAACTGGGTATTTCAAAAGAAAAAGAGCCTTTTAGTGAATACTACTTTCCATATTCCGATTCATACATCGTTTATGAAGTAAGCCAGGAAAACCGTAGCTTTTGTGTTTGGTTGTACAAGAAACAAAATCGGTTGTGTTTCCGGTTTATTGACGGCCCTTATGAGCGTGAGATTTTTATAGATAAACAACAAGCCAGGTCAGAGGGTCAGGTTATTGAAAAGGCCAATAAACAAGGATATAAGGTTCACCGCCCGATAAACAATTTCTCAGAATACCGCGATATTATTTACGGTGCAAATAAAAGCATGAACCGTTTCCATATTTTGCAAAACCCAAGCTACCATAACATTCCGAGAACAATCACAAATGTTTTTCTTAACTCCTCGCTTGATGGGGGTTTTATCAAAACAACCATCATTAATTCGTTGAGCGATGAACCTTTCGAGATAAACCTGGATAAAAACAGGCACCATATTGAAACTGCACGTAACGATTACCGCGATGTTTCGGAGTATCTTCTTCACGAAAAAAAGGCACAAAATATCGTTTCCCTCTATGATGGACTTCTTAAGATGGAAGAAGGGAAAAAAGAACTTGCATGGAAAATCGGCGGTGCATTCAATTTTTCAAGGGAAAAGGAGCGCACCTTGCAAGACGAACAAGTTGCGGTGAACCAGCAGTTTGCTGATCAGCAAGGTAAAATAGAAAAGGTTAACCTGGAATTTTCAACAGCTCAACGTCTGGTTCAGGACAAATTGTCCATTGTCAAACAAGACATACTTAAAGCCAATCAAAAGGAAAAAGAATATGCTTCCAAAAACATAGAACAACTGGTGGTAGAACACGTGGCAAAACCAGAATATGAGCGTGAACAATCCCAGATTCAGGCTCAGTTGGCGTTACTTACTGCCAATCAGCAAGATGTTGAAAAGCGTTATCAGGCAGACAAACAACGACTGGAAACGCAATGCCAACAGCAAATTTTGGATTTTGAACTGTCGCAGATCAAGGAAAAAGAAAAATTGCAGCAGGATTTAGCCAACTTTACAACTGCATTTTATCAGGAAAAAGAACGGCTCACCGCAGATCAAAACAACAAACTGGACGAACAAAACCAGGAAAAAACAACTATTGAAAGAAAGATCAGGGAAGTTGATTTTAGCATCGAGAGTATCCAAAAGACTCATTTTCTAAAAGAGGAACAGGATAAGCAGACACAGAATCAACAGGAACTTTTACAGAAAAGGCAAAAACTTATTTCACAAGAATCACATGCCAATTTGCAAAAAGAAAGTACGGTGAAAGAAGGTGAAAACGAAAAGGAACTTTTAGAAATCAAAAGCAGTCAAGAAAACGAAAAGCTTAACCTGAAGAAAAGGACACTGGAAAAGGAAATCGGCCAATTGCAATCTGAGTTGCAGGCCTTGTCAGGATCATTCTTGGAATTTCTGGAACAAAACAAACCTGATTGGGGCGATTCAATAGGGAAAGTGGTTTCACGGGAAATACTGTTGCAAAATGACTTGCAACCTTCAATTTCTGATGGCAACAATCTATATGGTTTAAACTTGGAATTGGGCCAGCTTCAGCCCATACAAATCTCAAAAACTGAATTGGAAATTAAACTGGGGGCATTAACGGAGGAACTAAAAGAATTGAACATTCTAATCCAGCAAAATCAGCAGGAGCTTCAAGACCAGAAAGATAAACTTCAGAAAAAATTCAACAAGAAAATCGCTGAACTAAACCAGGAGATAAAGGAGTGTACTTATCAGCTTGAAAAAGCGGATATTGATCTTGAAAAATGCCAGATTGCCCTAACCGAACTGAAAGAAAAGGCGGAACTCATGAAACGCCTGAAACTGGAAGAGAAAGAGAAGGAAAAACATACCTTGACGCTTGAACTACAGGAAGTACTTGAATTCGTAAAACAAATAAAACAACGCCACCAGAAAGCGATTGATGAACTTGAATCCAGAAAACGCACTCAGGAGAAAAAAGTGAAAAATCTATTGGCCGAATTGGCTGAAAAAATGGAATCCAATAAAAAGTCAATCACGGAAAAATTCAACGCTCAAATAAAAGTATTAGAGGAACAACGAAACATCTTGCTGAAAGAGAAAGGAGTTGATATTTCGGAGATTCAACGGCTGGAAAACCAGCTTGAAATAATAAAGGGTAAGCTGGCAGCAATTGAGAAAAATAACACGTTGATTATTGAGTACAACAAAGATCGTGAGGAATATATTGACCGTCTGGAAGAATTCCGGCAAAACCGGAAAACCCAGGAAAATGAATTGGAACACCTTCAACAGCGCCATACCATCAGGATAAACAAAGAAAAAGCGGAACTGAAAGCACTTGAAGATCAACAGTCTAAAATTTCTGATAACCTTCGGGAATTAAAGCATCAGTTAACAGCTTATGAACGGTTTAGCAAAAGCCAGTTGTTTGTTGAACTCCAAAATTTTATGCAACATCACGATAAAGACGATAAGTGGAAATGTGATGAGCTGATCGAAAGTTTGCAAAACCTGGCTTTTGAGTACGAAAAGAACGATAAGTCTTTCACGGAGAGGATTACCGAATTTTCGGGCTATTTTTCTCCTGACAATTGTTTGGGGTTTGAGACGAATTTATCGGGAACCCTGCAATACCGCGTCTTTGCTGATAACTTAAAAGAATTTGTGAGGGAGCAAAAAATTATCGATTTTAAAACGGAAGTGACTCGAAAATATGCCATGGTACTTGCCAATATAGTGAATGAAACCAATGAATTACTTCAGAATGAAGACGATGTACAGAAGATAATTCAGCGTATTAATGTCGATTTCAAAAAATCCAATTTTGTAGGCGTTGTAAAGAGCATTGAAATGCGCCTTCAGGATAGTACCGATAAAATTATTCAGATTCTGCGTAAAATACGCAAATTTCAGTCGGAGAATAACCTGAATTATGGAGAGATCAATTTGTTCAATCAGGGTGGTGCAAACAGGAACAACGATGAAGCCGTGACCCTGTTGGAAAACCTGCTGACCCAAATTGGACAGGCCAAATCAAGGGTGCTGAAACTGGAAGATGCGTTCGAGCTGGAATTCAGAATACGGGAGAATGAAAATGACACGAATTGGGTTAGTCGATTGGCCAATGTTGGCTCAAACGGAACAGATGTTTTGGTCAAATCGATGATCTACATTAACCTGCTGAACATTTTTAAAAGCAATGGGACCAAACAAAAATCTGACACTATTTTGCATTGCCTGATTGACGAGGTTGGAATTTTGCACGACAGTAATGTCAGGGGCCTCATTTCATTTGCCAGCGAACGCAATATTCGGCTAGTTAACGGTTCACCCAATTCGCACAACGAGCAGGATTATAAGCATATTTATATGTTTCGGAAGGATCCGAAATCAAATAAAACCGGAATAACCAAACTGATCAGCCATGAACTCTAGACCCTTGCCCCTGTCGTTTGCCCGTTGTTTGTTCCGGTTACAAAACGGCGAACTATTGAATGCCAGCGAGATCGCTTCGAAAGGCTTGTTGAAGCAATTCTGCGAAGATGGGGTTATTCAAATAAAACCGGCAGGAGGGAGGCGGGTAAGTTATTTCTGCCCTGAACCAATCCTAATGCAAAATTACCTCAAGGCACAAAACGACATTCTTTCTTTGGAAAATTATGTCAGCGAATTTGAAGTAGATTCGTCTGACGGTGAAAGTTCTTTGTTCGCTTCCAGATCAACAAAAACTTTTCGGGAAAAGAGCTTACAAGGCTTTTTTATAAGAGCATTCCATACCGAAATCGTCGTTTCCGGGATCACAATCCAGCCAGTTCCTCACGGAATTGAATTATTTGTCCATCAGCCTGAAAAACTACAAATCTCACATCCCGCTTTGGTTGTTGGTATCGAAAACCCGGAATGCTTTGTGAAATTCGAAAAATTAGCTCATCTTTTTCCTCAAAAAGAGCTGATTATCATTATGCGATATCTAAGTAGTAGCCCCAATAGGTGGCTTCAAACAATTACAAATAACTATCTTCATTTTGGAGATTTTGATCCGGCCGGTTTGCATATTTATGTTCAGGAATATAATAAGCAGTTAACAGCTAATCGGTGTAATTTTTTTATCCCTCCAAATATAGGCCAGTTAATTAAGCAATACGGCACAACATCACTATATGACCAGCAAATCCACTTACTGAAAAACATTGATTTCCAAATGTACCCTGAAGTAAAAAAACTCATTGATCTCCTCAATAAATATCGAAAAGGCTTGGAACAGGAGCGGTTACTAACGCTTATGTAAAAACCACTTTAAAATCTTTTCAAATTTTATTAGAAGTTCCTTATTCCACTCAAATTTCTGACAAAGTTATTTCGCTTCCCTGAACGGTAAAGGGAAACTCGCTTTTTGTGGCTCGTTTCCTTCGGATGCGTTCAGTTTCATAGATTTGCCCATTTCGGGCATGAAACTGACATGCACCTCATTGACCTGATCCGTGACAACTCAATTGTGGTACGCCAAATTTATGTTTAACGGCGTGCCAGATAATCCCTGAGTTAATCTACGGGTGCAAAAATAAGCCTCCAGGGCAGGAGCAAAATCAAATGAAAGATTCAAACGGATGGAAAATTGTTTCTACGTATTCAACAAGGGAAGCTGTGGCAGAAGGCTTTATGGTAAAAGTTGACAGCAAAGCTTCAGAGGAATCAGGTATTAAATTCCCGGTTTACCTGACCCGTGCAGTTTGGGACAAGTACGTTGAAGTACCCAAAGGAATGGAGCAGCTTAAAAATCTTTCCGGTCATGGGATTACTGGGTCACAAAGAATTAAATCAAAACGAACTAAAAGCCTTCAAATTGAATGATTTGAAGGCTTTTTTCGTTGAATTGACTTGCAAAATGCAGCAAGAAATCACAAAATAAACGAGACCTGTAATATTTAAATATGAATATAATGTATTTATATTTAGTGAATTAACTTTGTGGTTTTTTTTTATGTGTAACTGAATTACGGTATCATATTAAGTTGAAACAATCTTTTTTTTCTTATTATCTTATTCTAGCAAAATTCTAATTTTTCAATTTGAACTAGATCCCATGATTTTTGCTCACCCTGATATAGAGAATCAGACTATTTTAAGCGATTTCGGTTGAGAAGGCTAACAAAGAAATCGTTGGTCAATACTTCTGGATGTTTTTGAAAACTCCGTGTTTGGAATGGTCGGAGTTTGTATCCAACACGTGCATCTCGCCAATAAGAACAGTCATTTCAATGGTGGTTAATTTGAGTAGCTGGGCGTTTTGTTTAATGTATTGCTAATCCAATTGTTGAAACACCGGTTGAGAGATCAAGAAATATTCCAATCTTATTACTAAGGTGATATTCGGTACCTATATGTAAGTCAAGGAATAATGGATTCCCATCAGTGTAGTAATTTCTATCTCCGGTATACCCATTATCCCATGATGACTTTACAATTGAAAATCCTAATGAACCCGCCAGGTAAAAATCCCAATCGGAATTGGCATTAAGCAATTGATCGAAGTAGTAAGTGCCTTTTACACCTATAGGAATAATTGTTTCATGATAATAATAACCATTCCCATAAGGGCCATTTCTATAGGACGAAAAACTCAGAAACGGAGCTAAAGTGAAGTTTTTTGCTACATCAAATTCATAATTGATATGGAAAATGGGCATCGTATGCCCTACATAATTATAATAACCTGCGTATCCGCCGATGCCCAGTCCTAAGTTTAAGGTATTACCGTGATTTTCGGAATAAATTTTATTCTGAGCTGATAGATTGGTTCCACTAATCAGAAAGAGTGAAAGTAATGCAAGAGTAATGATTTTTGTTTTCATTGATATGATTTTAAATTTGGTTATAAATAGCTTATTTTTAATCTTCTAGTTGTCCCTGCCGTTTCCTTTTCCATGCCCCTGACCATTTCCTTTATTCTTATCATTTGCCCGGTTATTACGCTTGCTAAACTTTTGATTGAAACGTTCTTTTGAATAATTTGGTCGATTATCGTTTCCTCGTTCAGGTCTTTGACCTATATTATGCTGCTCCTGACCTCGATATCCCCTGGCATATTGAATCTTATGCTGACGGAAATTTGAATAGGGAGTTCTACCGCGATAGTCTGACATCGGTACTTTGTATCCCTTATACAGATCATAGTTTCGGTATCGACCCGGGAGTGATGAACGATGAACCCAGGTAACTCCGTTTTTATAAATAAACATAGAAGATGATACATCATAGTAGGCTTCCACGTCGGGCAGGTAGTAATATCTGACATCCGAATATCCTTCAGGTCCCCATTGGGGAGGTGATCCAAGATTTAAATGCACTGAGATTTGCGATTTCGCTGAACCTGCAACGAATAACAGGATTCCAATGACAAGTAATTTTAAAGTTTTCATTCTATTTGATTTGTTATTTATGATAAATTTTAACGGTTTTTCTCCGAAAATGAGTCAACTGATTCAACCTTATTGATCCAATAACTTAAAAAGTTCTTTCAAATCTGGAGATAAGATAACTTCGGTTCTGCGATTTGCAGCGCGGCCTTCAACTGTATCATTCGATTTTACCGGGTGAAATTCGCTTCGGCCAGTTGCTGTTATACGATTCGGATCAAAGCCATTATCGATGGTTAAAATTCGAACAATTGATGTAGCGCGTGCTGTACTGAGATCCCAATTATCTTTAAAAAGCTTGGTTTTTATTGGAACATTGTCAGTGTGTCCTTCAATCAGCACCGTGATATCTTTTGTGTTGTTTAAAACCTGTGCAAGTGTTTTAAGCGCTTCTTTTCCTTTTGGGTCGACCACATCGCTGCCCGATTTGAATAGCAATTTTTCCTGAAGCGAAACATAAACATTTCCATCTTTGGTATAAACCGAAAGCTCGTCGGTTTTATAATTCATCAATGCATCGGCAATCGAATTCTTCAGTTTCGACATTACATCTTTTTGAGCCTGAATCATGTTCTGCAGGTTTTTTAGCCTCTTGGCCTGATCAGCAATGGTCATTTTTGATTCAGAAGAAAGAGCATTCAAATCTTTCTGAACCAAGGCATTATCATTTTGCAAAGTTGTTTTGTCGTTGTTCAGGTTTTTAACCAGCGTATTACAATCATTCAACTGATTATGAGTATTTACGCTATCTTTTTGCAGCTGATCAACTTTTGCTCTTGAACTTATTAATTTTTTGCCTGGACCGCATGACGTTAAGGTCATACTAAAAATCAAGGCTAAGAATGTCACGGATTGTAATGTTTTTTTCATTTTAATATTTTTAATTGTTTATGCCACAAAGTTGATCAACATTCGAACTCAAACTGTTACATAACTTTGTTGATCTATTGCATAATTCACACATTTTCAGACACGAACATTCATCTCAATTTCAGTATAAAAGAAACATTGAACCTTTGTATAAATTAGAAAGAGACCTTTTTAGCCTCTTTCTTAAATTAGATTCAAAATAAAGTTCTAACCAAAAATCTTATTTTGCCGGAATAATATCGATGATAACGGTACGGTTGTAAAAGCGTTCTTCCGGATATTTATTATTAAACGGCGCTAAATTTTGGTCTGCACCAAATCCATGTACTTCAAATTTAACATCTGTCCTGCCAGCCTTTGCCAGGCCATTTTCGAGAATGACCCTGACATCATTTGCGCGTGCTACTGACAATTCAAGGTTATGTGCTTCACCTCCGATAATATCGGTATGACCATGGATAATAACTGTTCCACCCATTGGAATCTTAGGAATCACTACATCGGTAAGATACTTTTCGTAAATCGTGATAGCCTTTGAGTTGTTGAATTCATAAAGTACGCTGAATCTCATCATTTCTTCGGCAACTGCTGGTATCCAAAGTACCAAATGAGCAGAAGTTTCCTTCTTAAGTTCTTTTCCACTCTTTGTTTTTCCGATCATTGTTATTTTGTAGTCGCCTTGAGGACGAGCACCCAGAATATCTTTTCCTGAAATACTCTCTAATTCCTGAGTATATGGTCCAAAATTTTGAACTTTTCCTTGCTCATCAGCAATTTCCAACGACCATGAAGTAAAGGCGGTATCTGCTCCACTGACATTAAATGAAATATAGCTGTCAATTGGTGCAACCTGAAGATCAACAATTTCAACCGGGTTTAGCGGAGCATCCGGACCACTCTGGAATTCCATTGTTATGGCTGGCGAAGAACTTTCGATAGAAACCCTATGGTCACCTTCACGAAGAAGAACAAGCTCGAGTTTTCCACCAGGCTGTTCAGACGGTATTTTTGGCTTAACGCGACCTTCAACAGTGATTCTTGCTGGCTCAATTCCAAATACATCAACCAGGTATGTTTTAACAGATGTTGCCATAGCCTTACCATCTTTTACGCCTTCCATTGATGATCCGACTAACGTAACAGTTGCTGTTGGATTTTTTATCATACGATCGCCCAAAATGTTTAACACATTGTAATAGACAGTCATTTGTCGTTTTGAACGCCCGGTTAATTCTTTTGGAGTGTAAACTTCCAGTTGGTCTTCCCTGAATTCTTTCACCTGATCTTTCCGAAGTAAAACATAACGATCAGGTATTTCTGTTGATTCAAGATCGAAAAACACGTAATTACGAACAGGGAATGTTTCTCTTACACTACGCTCAATCGCCACGTTTTTGGGTGCATTCGCGGTGAAAGTGACTTCAGGTTCTTTTACAACAACTACAGGTACCTTTTCGATAACTTCTTCGGGTGCTGAAATTTTATGGCCACGGCCAAATTTGAGTGCTAGTCCTGCCCTTAAAGTAGTCAGATTCCATGATTCAATTGAACGTGGGTCCTGGCCAAAATAGGGATGAAAAGCAATAAACGGCGCAAGGATAACTTGTGTCTGTTTGGTTGGCGGTGAAAGAGTAATATCGTATCCTGCCCCAATCTGCATCGAGATCAGTGATTTGTTCATGTTGCTGAAAACTCCGTTCACTTCAGGATCTGCAACTTGTTCAGGATAAGCCGGATTGGTACCTTGCTGATAGGTGAATCGTTTATCAACATTGAAAGCCAGTCGGGGACCTGCATATACATAAAAAGGAGAATTGAACGGATTTAAGCGAATGCTCGGTTCAATCGTAACGTATGCAAGATCAGTTTTTAAATCTTCAGGACAATTACATGGCGATGTTTTCTGATCATAAGTGCCTCTTCGGCTTTCATAACCAGCATGTAGCATGAAGCCCAATTTCGTATCAGGACGATGAAACTCCAATACAGGAAAAGCAAAGAGTCCAATACCGTTGCCATTATGAAAAGCAGTGGGAGCGGTTAAAGTCGAATTCAGTTCCTGAGTGGTGCCGCGATAGAAATCGAAATTTGCACCAGCTGCTGCGCCTAACCACCAGGTGGGTATCGAGTATTTAACAGGTTCCTGGGCCTGAACAGAAGTCTGAATGCCTGTCAGTGTCAAAACGCTTATAACAAAGCATGTAAAAGCCAGTTTGTAAGGGGACCACGCATTGCGTGATCCCTTTTTAAAATTTGTAATCGGTTTCATATTTTTCATATTTTATGGTTTTGTAACTGTACTTGCATCTAAGGTAACCGCAGCTATTCTTGTCAATGCTCTACCGTTTAGTACAGCTCCGGTATTAAGCGTGATTGCCTGATCAGCCAAGATATTTCCGTAGAAAACAGAGGTTGTTCCAAGTGTTGCTGAAGTGCCGACAATCCAAAAGATGTTTGCAGCTTGCGCGCCACCTGCCAAAACAATACTGGTAGCAGGATCTGTAGTAAGTGTAGATCCCATCTGGAATATCCAGACTGCATTTGAGTTACCTTGAGCGTCCAAAGTTAAAATTCCATTCGCTCCAGTTCCTGATATTCCACTCGTTGATGAGTTTGAATACAGACCAGGGGCAAGGGTTAAACCACCGAGTTGTCCGGGCAATGAAATGGCATTCAATGATCTGCCTTGACCGTCGTTAAAGGCTGATGTTAAGCAGAGTTTTGCAGCGGCGGCAGTTGGAGTTGTAATTTGCTGTGTTCCATTGATTATGCCTGGAGGGAACCCAATCAATGCTGATCCCGGACTCAGGCCAACATCTCCTGTAATTATTGAAGGACCTGTGCTGGTAATGGTCGAACCGGCAAGTATTGCAAACGGGGCAGCGCAACCAAGATCAATTGCTAACGGACCCGATGGAGGTATTACATCAGCAGTAAAGTTGGCAGTGATATTTTTATCCGAATTCATGGTGACTGTCAATGGATTTAATGAACCATTGGCATCGCCACTCCACGAAGTAAATGTATAACCTGAGTTTGCAGTTGCAGTAAGCTGAACTGTCGCCCCGCTATTGTAGGATACCAGACTTGGATTTTTCGAAACAGTTCCGTTGTTGGCTAATACATTTAATACAAATGTGTTAACAGGTATCAGGGTGAAGTTTACCGTGATATTTTTATTTGCATTCATCGTAACTGTTAATGGATTTACTGAACCATTCGCATCGCCACTCCATGATGTGAATACATAACCCACATTTGGCGTTGCGGTGAGCAATACTGAAGCTCCATTGGTATATGTTGCCAGATTTGGAACTTTTAAGGCAGTACCGTTGACAGCCGTCACATTTAATGTGAAGGTACTGGCAATTGCAGTAAAGTTCGCAGTAATGTTCTTTGTCGAATTCATTGTAACTGTCAATGGATTTGTAGTGCCGGTAGCATCGCCACTCCATGAAGTAAAAGTATAACCCACATTTGGTGTTGCTGTAAGTTGTACCGTACTACCGCTGTTGTAGCTCACCTGATTCGGAATTTTTGCAACCGAACCGTTGAATGCTGTAACATTCAGCAGGAACGTATTAATTGTAAAGTTCGCTGTAATGTTTTTGGTAGAATTCATTGTAACTGTCAATGGATTTGCAGAGCCAGTAGCATCGCCACTCCATGAAGTAAAAGTATAACCCACATTTGGTGTTGCTGTAAGTTGTACTGTAGCACCGCTGTTGTAGCTCACCTGATTCGGAATTTTTGCAACCGTACCGTTGATTGCTGTAACATTCAACTGGAAAGTATTAATTATAAAGTTCGCTGTAATGTTTTTATTCGAATTCATGTTTACTGTCAATGGATTTGCAGAGCCAGTAGCATCGCCACTCCAGGAAGCAAAAGTATAACCTGAGTTTGGAGTTGCTGTAACTTGAACTATAGCGCCACTGTTATACGTTACCAGATTAGGATTTTTAACAGTCGTTCCGTTAACAGCTGCAACATTTAATGTATAGGTTTTGAGTGCAAAATTGGCAACCAAAGTCTTGCTCGCATTTAATAGCAACGTATAAATCGAATTCGTAGATGCGATTGTTCCGTTATCGGTCCAATTAACAAAGTTGAATTCGGCATTCGGGGTTGCAGTAACAGTTACCGATGCACCTGCATTATAAGCGCCTGCACCAAGCGTAATTCCTCCTAATATTGGATTAGCCGATAAGTTGACCGTATATTGAAGTGTAAAGTTTGCAACCAATGTTCTGTTTCCAGCCATTGTAAACTGATAGGTAGAAGTGGCCGAAACAACAGTTCCATTTTCAGTCCAGTTAAGAAATGCATAACCTGGATTCGGTACCGCTGTTATGGTTGTTATTGTGCCTTGGGCAATAAGCCCAGCTCCGGTAGTTGATCCACCTGCTATTGGCAACGAAGATAATGTTAACTGAGGAATCGTTGTGAATGTCCAGACGTAATCAGTCTGTATTTTCTGGCCTAATAAATCCTTAGCCGATGTTGTCACTTTGCCTGTATAGGTAGTGCTGGGAGTAAGAGGGCTGGAAGGAGTAAAAGATGCTGTTATTCCGCTATAGGAAACTGTTCCTGCCACTGGAATTTCCACCATTGCTGATTTTATTGATGCAGTGATGGTTGCACCTTGTTGTAATGTAAAAGATTCCTGCGTAATAGTTGCGGGATCCATATTTTCATTAAAGGTAGCCGAAATTACCTGATTGAGTGGTACGTTAACAGCTTTATCAATTGGAATTGTCGATACCACAAGCGGGCATACCCCGATCTTTGCCTGGTAATCGTCATTCTTGCATCCTGTAAATGATACAACTGACGCTATGGCAAGAATTGCTAATAGTTTTAGTTTTAGTTTTTTCATTTTCATTGTTTTTAATTTAAATAATATAATAGATGATATTTATTACAAAATTGCATCCTTCTGTCAAGGAAAGTGTTACATAATTCGGGAGAAGAGTTACATCATTCACACCTTTTGCAATAAGCAAAGAAAGCCGCCCCAAAATTTCACTTCTGAGACGGCCTTCGGTTTTCCGATCCACCATTTATATTATCTAAGATTTGTCACCCCCTCATCAAGGCTATTCTTTTTAAAATTTATCTGTGGTTAATATTACATTCGTATAGGATGGATATTGGATATTCGCATCGTCCTCGGCAGTAAGGAATATTTTTGTCGGTTTAAAGGAGGAAACCGTCTCGAAAGAACCTTTTAATTTTTTGGATAATAAGTAGGTCGAACTTTTTACCTGACCTATGTTTTTTATGGTATTATCTTCGGTTTCCAACCAAACTACATACGTGTTTTTTGATGGTGAAAGCCTTTTTGCTTCAGCCAGATTTCTTAACTGAATTTTTATGACATAATTCTTATTTCCGTCTTTTTTTACTTTTACAGTTCCCCTGGCAGCCGGTACAACTGACGAGTTTAAAAAAGTTGCTTTGGTAGCACACGAATTCAATGAAATTATCAATGCAGTAGTTATAAGAATCAAAAAGAGATTCTTTGAAAAGGAAATAAATCTTGTTGTTTTCATTTTTCAATTATTAAAGGTGATTAAATTACTGTTCTGTTTTCACATGCCTAAAAGCAGCGTATTATTGTTTTACATTGTTCAAAACACCCTGAACCTTGCCTTACAAAGATGGAAACAACGAATCCTGAACGTGTTATACAATTTCAGAAATAAGTTACATAATTCACTCCTTTGACGACCATAAAAGAAAGCCGCCCCAAAATTTTACTTCTGAGACGGCCTTCGGCTTTCCGATCCACCATTATTTATAATTTGTTTATCTGGAATTCATCACCTCACTTATCCCGGGGAATTACATCAATGATAACGGTTCTGTTGTAGAAACGCTCTTCCGGGAATTTGTTTTCAAACGGTGATACATTTTCATCTTCCCCAAATGCTGTTACTTCTATTTTAACATCGTTTTTACCAGCTCTCGCTAATGCATCCTGAAGAATTTTTGTTACATCGTTGGCCCTGGCTTCTGATAATTTTTGGTTATGAACTTCCTCGCCGATAATATCGGTATGGCCGTGTATGATAACCCTAGAGCCATCAGGAATCTTTGGAGTTACAAAATCGGTAAGAAATTTCCGGTAAATATTAATAGATCTCGAATCATCAAATTCAAAAATTACACTAAACCTCAATCCATCTACCAATAACGATTGGGTCCAAAGCGTCATGTGTACCGATGCTTCCTTTCTAACTGTATTGCCATTCTTCGTCTGGCCTACCATGGTCACCTTGTAGTCACCTTCGGGCCTGGCGCCTAAAATGGTTTTTCCAGGGATACTTACTTTTTCGCGCGAATACGGTCCAAAATACTGTATATTCCCTGCATCGTCCCTGATCTCCATTGTCCATGACACAAATGCTTTATCTCCACCCTCAACATTGAACGTAACATAGCTATCAACGGGCGCTTCCTGAACTGTGGAGATTTCTACCGGTTTAAACGGGGTATCCGGACCACTTTCGAACTCAACCAATAAGGCTGGGGAACTGCTTTCGATTGACACTCGGCGGTCACCTTCACGAAGAAGCGTTAACTCGAGTACGCCACCTGGCTTTTCTGAAGGAATTTTCGGTTTAAATGAGCCTTCGAGACCGATCCTTTTGGCATCAATTCCAAATACACCGACCATGTATTTCTTCACTGATTCGGCCATTGCCTTACCATCTTCAGGGCCTAACTCTGACGATCCATCCAATTTGACAGTAGTTTCAGGATGTTTAGCCATACGATCGCAAAGGATATTCAGGATATTATAATATACAACCAATTGTTGTTTTGCACGTTCTGACCTGACCATCAATTCATATTGCTTCAGGTTCTCTTCTTTAAAATCTTTTACCTGGTCTTTTTTAAGCAACACATAGCGATCGGGTATTTCTGTTGATCCCAAATCGAAAAATACATAGTTGCGTAGCGGGAATGTTTCGCTAACCCTGCGTCCTGCCATAATATTGGCTGGCGAGTTGATCCAAAACTTAACTTCCGGCTCAATTGACTTAGGTCTGTACCCAATGGTATAAATTGGAATAATCAGGTCTTTTTTTACTGAATCGCGTTTCAGATCAAAATAATAGATGTCATCATCGCCTTTTCCACCTTCATAACGATTAGACGTAAAATACCCCGATTTACCATCCTTCAGGAATACAATTCCAAAGTCGTTGGTGAACGAATTAAACGGGTATTTCATGGGTATTGCCTTTTGCAGGGTGTCATTTTTATTCAGCGCCACACAAATATCCATGCCCCCAAAACCTTGATAACCGTCGGAAGCGAAATAGAAATTCCCGTCAGCATCCATGTTGGGATACTTTTCAGTATTAAATGTATTGATGTTGGGACCCATATTGATGGGATTGCCCCAGCTGTTACCTTCGCGCGGGCAATAATAGATGTCGGTTTTGCCATATCCGCCGAGCATATCCGAAACAAAGTACAACCGCTTGCCATCGGGTGAAAGGAAAGGATTGGCTACCGAATAAAGATCGCTGTTAAGAAAGAAAGGAACTTCTTTGGTCCATTTACCATCTTTCATGGTTGACATGAAAATCTTATTCCGTTCTATCTTCAACAATTTTTTATCTTCTCCTTTAAGGTATTTTTCAACCTTAGAAATATAGATGGTATCAAAATTCTTAGTGAAACTTGCCAAGGCATCGTGATACTTCTGGTTGATATTTTTACCATCAAAAGGAGCCACATCCACAAAATTTATATTGTTAGTGTCCTTCTTCGCATAATAAAGGTCTAAAAAGTTTGCACCGGTCCATCCATAAATTTTATCGTGGCCTGGTGTATTTCGGTTAGTGGTGAATACGACACCATCTTTTTTGTATAACACAGGACTTAAGTCTGCATTTTTAGAATTGAGTGTGGTAACATTGCTGATAGTAACTGGTTCGTCCCATTTGTGATCTTCGGTAACAATACCAATCGATTCACTAAAGAATTTTCCCCTGGGATCAGATGGTTTCAAACTGGTGTAGGTATCGAATGCAACTTTTGCCTCATCATAATTTCCGTTGTTTTTCAATATCTGACCGTAGTTCAGATAAAATTCAGGATTACTGTAAACACCTGCCTCTTTTACTTTATCGTATGCCTTCTTGGCTTCTTTATACCAGTTCATTAACCGGTAACATTCTCCCAGCTTGAAGTAAACATCAGGAGAGGGATGTTTTGTTGCCTCAGTTTCATAAAGCTTTGCTGCATTGAAAAAATCCCACTGGTCGAACAGCCGGTCTGCCTTTGGTGTTTTTGCTATTGTCGTAACGCTGAAAAGTATAGCGATTATTATAGTATATGTCTTTTTCATATTCGTATGTATTAATTTAGATTTTAGAAAAATCTTGGGCTTGACATTTTTGTTTTGATACCACTGATATCAAATCCCAGCATAAACTCGTGGGTGCCACTGTTATAGTCTCCTGTACGGTTCATGTAATAATCGTAAGAGTAACCCAGACGCAGGAAATTGGTAATTTCCACTTCAACAATACCGACAAGCATATTGTCAGTGCCTGTTATATTTGTCCTTTTATTAACCCTGTATCCGCCTCCGACAAATAATTTTTTGAAGAATATAAATGAAGCTTCAATTTCGCCGACTGCAGGGGCAGCATCTACATATTTCAGGAGGATTGAAGGCCTGAAATCGAGCGATCTGCCTAATGGAAACACGATTCCTGAGGTAAGGTAATATTGCCGGTAAAACTTTGCATAGTTGGCATCAGAAGCAGTCGCTAAATTGAACCTTGATTGCAAAAGATGGTTCACACTCAACCCCAGGTAGAATCGTTCCTTGTAAAAATATAAACCCAAACTGGCATCAGGAACCCAACTCGAAGCTGCATTCGATATAAAAGCCATGTCATTAGGCTGGTCTATATTTATTTCGTCCCATCCAACCCTGATATTATTTAGCATCCCGGTAAGCCCGAATGATAGTTTCGCTTTTTCACCAACAGGAAGATGATAGGCATAAGTCAAACTGATTCCGGTATTTTTTAACGGTCCTGTTTTGTCGTTGTAAACCTGCAGGCCAAGTCCCACATTGCTGTTAGGTATTGCGCTGTGAATGCTCAGTGATTGGGTTATTGGCGCACCTGGCATATCAATCCATTGGCTACGATGAACCATTGTTCCTGATAATAAGCCCCGGCTCCCGGCGTATCCGGGGTTTATATAAACCGGATTAAAGAAATACATTGAGAATCCTGCATCCTGTTGCGCGAAAGCACCCAGAGAAAGCATTCCAATCAGTATTGTTGTAAAGATTTTTATTTTCATGGTCTCTATTTTTATTTCATTTCTAACTAACATGACTTAATGATTATCTTTTAATAAATACCCAACCGCGTTTTTCTGTATTGTTGTAGTTGATGATGTAATAATAAGTACCGTCGGGCAAATCTTCACCTTTCATGTTTTTACCAGTCCATACAACTGTTTTATTGTCATAGTTAATTCCTTTCCATACCTCGCCGCCCCATCGGTTTACAATTACGACACTGTTAACCGGATAATAGTTGAGCACAGGGATGTTCCAATTGTCATTCTGGCCATCGCCATTGGGAGAGAAACCATTGAAAAATTCCAATTCCAGTACTGTAAGAACCTCTGTTTTTATATTTGTTCCGCAACTGTTGGCAACAGTTAATTTCACCGTATAGGTTCCTGGAGCTGCATAGACATGTATTGGATTAGCTAAAGTGGAAGCCTGCCCATCGCCGAAATCCCATGCATACGATATTGCATTTACTGAAGTATTTACAAAGGTATAGGTATACAAACCTGATTGACTGTATGTAAATGCTGCTGTTGGCAATGAGTTTGAAGCAACGATGGTTACCTGGGCTGTTGCAGTACATCCGTTTGCATCGGTGACCCTAACGCTGTATGTCCCGACAGTCAAACCGTTTACTGTGGCTGTCGTCTTTTCAGGCTGCGTATTCCACGAATATAAATAGGGAACTGTACCGCCTTGCGCGAGAGCTGTTGCAATTCCTGTTGCTTCTCCTTCGCAAAGAATATCGGTCTTAATAGTTGAGGCTGTCAACAAAGAAGGCTCGGTTATTGTAACCGGAATACTTGAAGTTAATCCTTTGGCATCCCTGACCGTAACAGTATAGGCCCCCGCTGTCAACGAGTTAAAAGTACCTGAAACCTGATAAGGACTGTTGTTGAGTTTATATTCATACGGTGCATTACCTCCTGAAGCTTCAACTTTAATACTTCCTGTATTTCCATTGAAACAAAGAACGTTCGCCTTGTCGATTACTACAAGAGCCAATGGATTTAGGCAGAGTCCTGTTTTACCTGATGCTACCTGGCAGTTATTGGCATCGGCGATGCTCCAGTTATATTCTATTCCGGAATCTATGTTTGTAAAGATGCCTGTATTATTGGACACCCCATTTAAGGTATAAATCAAAGGACCCGTTCCTCCCTGACCGGTAAGGACAATCGCTGCCATGGCTGAGCCGGTAATGGGTTGAGGCTGAGTGATGCTTACATTGGCCGTTGCAATACATCCATTGCTATCAGTTACCCTGACGGTGTAATTACCTGCCGGAAGGTTGTTTACTAAAGCTGTTGCCTGTGACGGAATTGTATTCCATAGATAGGTATATGGTGCTGTGCCTCCTGTTGGATTGGCCGTTGCACTTCCTGTTGCTTGACCAAAACACAATACATTCGTTTGGATGGGGTTAACCATCAGACCTATCAAAGGTTGATTAATGATGACATTGGCTGTTGCAATACATCCGCTGTTATCCGTTACAGTAACCATGTAGTTACCTGCCTTTAAATTGTTTATTGTAGCAGTTGTCTGTACCGGAATAGTACTCCATGAATAGCGGTAAGGCGCTGAGCCCCCTTGCACATTAACTGTGGCACTGCCTGTTGCATCTCCAAAGCACAATACATCTGTTTTCGTCGTGTTAACCAAAAAAGCTTCTGCCGGTTGGTTAATGATTACATTAGCCGTTCCCATACATCCATTGATATCGGTTACAGTGACCATATAATTGCCTGCTGAAAGGTTATTGGCTGTGGCCGTAGTCTGCACCGGAATGGTATTCCAGGAATAATTGTATGGCGCAGAACCTCCCTGTACAAGAGCTGTCGCGCTTGCCGATGAACTACCGAAACATTTTACATCCACCTTTGTCGT
>Ga0302296_1001106_pt1 | contig 20278 bp, 14 predicted proteins | sample III_Fen_N3_1_FD_194546 | JGI IMG/M metagenome (GOLD analysis project Ga0302296, IMG submission 194546) | Peat permafrost microbial communities from Stordalen Mire near Abisko, Sweden - III_Fen_N3_1 | ecosystem: Environmental > Terrestrial > Soil > Wetlands > Permafrost | place: Sweden: Abisko...
GTTCCGACATGACTATACCGGTATCTTATTGATTCTATCTAAATGACGACCACCTTCAAAATCAGTTGTCAAAAACACCTTAACAATTTCAATTGCTTCATCATCAGTAATATATCTTGCAGGAAGTGCACAAACATTGGCATCATTATGAGAACGAGCCAGTTTTGCAATTTCGGGTAACCAGCAAATTGCTGAACGAATTCCGTTATGCTTATTTGCTGTCATGTTAATTCCATTACCACTACCACAAAGAGTTATTCCTTTATCGAATTCACCACAGCTAACTGCCTCTGACAAAGGATGGGCATAATCAGGATAATCACAACTTTCAGCAGAATATGTACCAAAATCTTTGTATTCAATGCCTTGTTCCTGAAGATATTTAAGAACAGTTTGCTTACGTTCGTAACCAGCATGATCACTTGCTACAGCGATTTTAAGTCCTTTCATAATGAGTGTATATAATTAGGTTCAAAAATAATACTTAAAAGTATTTTATTTCATTTACAGCTTCAATAAACTTCGCAACTCTTTTTTCTCGGTAAAAAACACCAGTACTAAAAATGCTACGAATAAACTGATATTGAATCCATATTTCAATATATCCGCAGAAAAATGAATAAACGCAGATAAATAATAAAAACCAATAGAAACTGCAATATACAGTAGTATCCGTTTTAAGTCATACTCAACCTTATAGTACTTTTGACCAACCACATACGAAATGATTGTCATTAACACAAAGCAAAGTAAAACAGCATATGCTGATCCCATATACCCCATGGTTGGAATGAACATGACATTGGTAATAATCGTCAGAATAGCTCCAATTCCTGCAATCCAGGCTCCCATCCAGGTTTTATCCGACAATTTGTACCAAAGCGAAAGATTAAAGTAAATTCCCATAAACAAATTAGCCATCAAAACAGCAGGAACAACTTGTAAACCAGAATGATACTCCTCTCCTATTATGATTTTAAATACATCAATAAATAAGGTGATTCCCAAAAATATAAGCAAGCCAAATATGACAAAGTATTTCATCACCTGAGCATAAATCAGACGGGAATCGTTGTTTTTCTGATGACTAAAAAAGAATGGCTCAAACGAATATCTGAAAGCCTGAATAAACATATTCATCAATACGGCCAACTTATAATTTGCACCATATATTCCCAACTGTTCCATTGGTTTTTGGTCGGCAGGAACCAGTTCCGGAATTAAAATCTTATCGATGTTTTGGTTAACCATGCCAAAGATTCCAACAAGCAAAATAGGGAAGGAGTACCAGAACATCTCACGAAACAAACTCCAGTCGAAAATTAATTTGATTTTGCGTATTTCAGGAATAAGCATAATTAAAGTAATAACCGAAGCTAGCAAGTTTGAAATGAATACATAACCAACTCCAAACTCAGGATTATAGATTAATCGAATAAAACTTTCCGGATTTGATTTCAGAATATGTGGACAAACCGTAAGGAAAAAAATATTGAAGAAAATGTTAAAGAAGATGTTAACCATTTTCAAGGTAGCAAAACGAACAGCTTTTCCTTCATGGCGTAAATTGGCAAAAGGAATAGCTGTAGCAGCATCAAGTGCAACAATCCAGGCAAGCCATTCAATGTATTTTTCACCGTTTTTAAAATCCAGAAATTCGGCAAAATTCCCTGAAAATAGATAGGCAATTACCACAAATAAAATTGAACTTCCAAACAAGGAAATAGCACTGGTAGAATAGATTTTATCGCTTTTTTCCGATTTATTGGCATACCTGAAAAATCCGGTTTCCATTCCAAAGGTCAGAATTACCAGCAGAAAAGCGATATACGAATACAAATTGGTTACAACACCATATTCTTCAGGAAGAAAAATACGCGAATAATATGGTACCAACCACCAATTTAAGAAGCGACCCACAATGCTACTCATGCCATAAATAGCAGTTTCACCGGCAAGTTTTTTTAATGCACCCACAATTCAAAATTTTGGCCAAAGATACAAACCTATTCGAACACCTGTCAAAAAACGAATTCAAAGCAATTTGATTTTGTATTTGTTTTATATTTGGTGCTCGTTATAAACTACTATCAAATGTATCGGATGAATCTCAAACTTTGCTTAAGTTTTATCATTATTGCCGTATTTACCAGTTCCTTTTCGTGTTCCAATAAATCATCGCGATCACGAAAGCCAGCTGTACAAATTGGAGTTGAATCAGTTCATAAAAACATCATTATTGAAGATGATATCAACATAAACATACTGGTTAAATTAAAAGATGGCGAATTAAAAGATACAAAGATCTTTGTTGATTCAGTTTTAGTAACTACCAATTCGAAACCTGAATTTACCTATTCAATCAGAAAATTTAAAAATCTGGGCAAACACACAGTTAAAGCTGTTGCAACTAAAACCGATGGGGTAGAGGGCATCTTTTTCAAAACTTTCGAAGTACTATCGGATATTGTACCCGAACAATACACCTATCAAATTATTCAGTCATATCCTCATAACGAAACATTTTTTACCGAAGGACTTGAAATTCACAACGGTTCGTTGTTTGAAAGTACCGGAGGAAATGGTAAATCAGCCATTTATAAAACAAATCTTAAAACCGGAAAAACAGAGCAATCAGTAAAGCTTGCCGATCGTTTTTTTGGCGAAGGAATTACAATTTTCAATAACCGAATTTTTCAACTTACTTATAAAAGCCAGGTAGGTTTTGTTTATGAACTTAATAATATGGCTTTAATTGACAGCTTTAAATTTGAATCAACCGAAGGTTGGGGATTAACTCATGATGAACAAAACCTTATTATGAGTGACGGAACAAACATATTAACTTATATTGATCCAACTACTTTAAAACCAGTTAAAAAGGTTCAGGTTTACGACGACAAAGAATCTATCGTTTACCTTAACGAATTGGAATATTCGGAAGGTTATATTTATGCCAATATATGGACTACAAACCTACTTATTAAAATAGATCCAAAAACCGGTAAAGTTGTTTCAAAAATTGATCTTGAAGAAATCCTTACAAAACAAGTGGATGTTTTAAATGGTATAGCTATCGATCCGGTAACTAAAAAGATGTTTGTAACCGCAAAACTATACCCGAAAATTTTTGAAATAAAACTAATTAAAAAAGGGTAGGGGTATCACTATAATGAACCTTTCCTAAATGTTTATATGCTAAGTCAGTAACCTCTCTTCCACGAGGTGTCCGCTTCATAAAACCTTCTTTAATCAGGAATGGTTCATAAACTTCTTCAATCGTTCCCGGATCTTCACCAACAGCAGTAGCAATAGTTGAAACACCAACTGGTCCGCCTTTGAATTTATCAATAATGGTGGTCAAAATTTTGTTGTCCATTTCATCCAAACCATATTTATCAATATTTAGTGCATCCAGCGAGTACATGGTAATAGCTAAGTCTATAGAACCATTTCCTTTTACCTGTGCAAAATCACGAACCCTTCGAAGCAAAGCATTCACAATACGAGGAGTACCCCGACTTCTCGAAGCAATTTCAACAGCTGCCTGATCATCAATTTTCACGTTAAGAATAAAAGCCGATCTTTTTACTATTTTGGTAAGCACTTCAATATCGTAGTACTCCAAATGCGATTTAATGCCAAAACGAGCCCTCAGAGGACTAGTTAATAAACCCGAACGAGTAGTTGCTCCAATTAATGTAAAAGGGTTTAATTCGAGCTGTATGGAGCGTGCACTGGGACCTTTATCAATCATGATATCGATTTTATAATCCTCCATAGCTGAATACAGATACTCTTCAACGATAGGACTCAAACGATGAATTTCATCGATGAATAAAACCGCATTAGGTTCTAAGTTTGTTAACAAACCCGCTAAATCACCAGGTTTATCCAATACTGGACCTGATGTTATTTTTAGTGATACACCTAATTCATTGGCAATTATATTCGAAAGCGTAGTTTTTCCAAGTCCTGGAGGCCCATGAAGTAATACATGATCCAAAGCTTCGCCACGCATTTTAGCAGCTTTCACAAATATTCTCAGATTTTCAACAATTTTACTTTGTCCACTGAAATCTTCAAATTCCAATGGTCGTAGTTGTTTGTTAAATTCCTGATCATTATCAGAAAAACTTTCGTCTCTGAAATCGAAATGTTCGTTCATTTGTAGCTTTTATTAACAGCCAAAAATAAACAAAATAAAGTTCTGTCTGTGTAATTCAAAAAAGGATTAAATGTTCGGTTATGCCGTAATAGAAAGTTCTTTTAATATCGTTTTTAATTTTTCCATATCAAATGGCTTTGACATAAATTCATCCATTCCAAATGAAATACATTTATCACGGTCATTATCCATAGTATTAGCAGTAAGTGCAATTATTGGAGTTCTTTGTTTATTGCCAATTGATTTTTCTTCTTCTCTGATTTTAACAGTAGCTTCTAATCCATCCATAACTGGCATCATAATATCCATTAAAATAACATCAAACTTATGTACATTAAATTGTTCTAATGCTTCAACTCCATTGTTGGCAATAAAAACTTCGTGATTAAATTTCTTTAAGCTAAAAGTTACAATGCGTTGATTCAAAATGTTATCTTCTACAAGTAATATATTTAATCGCTCTCCCATAATTTTCTGTCTAATTTACTTACTCTATCTATTCTCAAAAGTAATAAAAGGATACCCCGAAGGTTCATTTTTTTATTGAATATTAGTATAAATATATTTTTAAATGAAATTAATTAAAATGAATATATATATAGCCTGTTAATATACTTGATATCTTTTTTTGTTTCTTCTTGTAGTTTATAAAAATAGAAATTTATTCTCATTTATAAACGTTTTATTAACATACTAAATACTTGAAATATAATTTTATAGTTTTTATAGTAACAAGTGTTAGCTATTTATAAGTTTAATAAAAAAGAACTATAAAATGAATTGAAATCTGTTGAAAGAGGAGCTAAATAGTATTTATTAATTCTCCTTGTTACAACTAAAAAAAATATCTATTACAAATATCTATGAATATCTTTGCCTAATATATTCAATTTTTTTAGTGGATTTATAAACAACTAAAATTTGAAGTTGTTTATAAACCTAAAATATAAGTTATTTAAAATGAATTAATTATACAAATGGATAATAACTATAAACAGTTTGTTAATAAACTTGATTCCTATATTCGGAAATTTTATTTTTATCAGTTAATAAGAGGTATTATCTTATTTATACTTGTTCTTATTTCTTATTTTTCATGTATTTCAACACTTGAGTATTTTAACTATTTTGATCCTAAAGTAAAGTTAATCATTGTATTAATTACTATTGTTATTGTTTTTTTTATTTCTGTTTATTTTCTGTTTATTCCATTAATAAAGCTTCTTGGTATTGGAAAACGACTTACTTACTCTCATGTTTCTTCTTTATTAAATAGAAGTTTTCCAGGTATAAAAGATAAATTGATTAATATTGTTGAGTTAGCTAATGACTCTAATTCATTTTATTCTAGTGAATTAACAAAAGCTAGTATTGATCAAAAGATCGATGAACTTAAAATTTTCAGATTTTCAGATGCTATTCGTTTCAGGGATTTGAAAATGGTTGTTATTATTTTGGTATCTGTTCTGGTTGCTTTTTTTATTGGTTATTTATATTCTCCTTCTTTTTTTAAGGATACGTCGATTCGTTTAGTACACTTTCAACAGAAGTTTGAAAGGCCTGCTCCTTTTACTTTTAAGCTGGAAAATTATGATCTTGAAATTATTACAGGTCAATCTATTGAATTGAGAGTAAGATGTTCTGGAAAAGCAATACCTGATATGTTATATGTATCTGTTTCAGGGAATAGTTTTTTGATGAAAAAGGATGCTGATTTGTTTACCTATACTGTTGAAAATGTTAATAGTTCTTTGTCGGTTTATTTTACAGACCAAAAATATGTTTCTGAAGTTTATAAAATTCATGTGTTGAATAAGCCTTTTATATCCTCATTTACAGTCGAGATTCAATCTCCTGGATATACTGGTCTAGGTACTGAAAAACTTCAGAATATAGGTGATTTAAAGCTTATTTCCGGGTCATCTGTAAAATGGATTTTCCATACGGTTGATACCGACAGTTTATTTTTAATCTTTAATGATAGTATTAAGGCTTTAAGTAAGAAAAATGATAATTCTTTTGAAATTTTAAAAAGCATTTATAATGATTGTGATTATCGTGTTGCTTTAAAGAATTCGAGATTGCAGGATGATAATAGTATGGTTTATAAGATTAAGACTATTTCTGATTTATTTCCTGAGATTAAAGTTGTTCAGATTAGGGATTCTCTTGATTTTAAGGTGTTTCATTTTAAAGGTACTATAGTTGATGATTTTGGCTTTAGTCAGTTAAATTTTAATGTGAATGCTAATGGAAAGGATACTGTGTTTAGTGTTCCTTTTACTCCTTTTCTCTTAAATCAGAATTTTTATTATTCTTTTGATTTTGAATCTATTAAAAATTTTTCTAAATCATTTAAATACTATTTTTCAGTATCAGACAATGATTTTATTAATCATTACAAGCGTGCTATAAGTGAAACGTTCACGTTTAGTTTCCCTGATTATCAGGAAATTATTTCGAAAGAAAATTCTGATTTGAGTTCTTTGGATAAACTCTTTGATAAGAGTTCAAAACTTGTCGATGATATTAAAAATGATTTTGAAAGTTTTAAGCGGAAACAAATTAATTCTGAATTAACTGAGTGGGAAAAATTTCAATCGGTAAAAAAAATTATGAATAAGAAAACGGAGCTTGAAAATGTTCTTAATAAGATTAATAAACAAAATAAAGATGCTAATAATTTTCAAAATTCTTTTTCTGATGAGAAAACTGATTTATTAAAAAAACAGGAGAAGATTGAAGAGTTGTTAAATGAAGTATTTACGGATGAGCTGAAAAAGCTTTTTCAGGAGTTTAATGATTTGGCAAAACAATTTGATTCAAAGAAATTTGATCAGCTATCGAAGGAAATGAATTCAAAAATGGATGATCTTTCCAAGCAGCTTGATAAAAATCTTCAGGTTTTGAAACGAATGAAAGTTGAACAGAAAGTTGAACGTTTAATTGCTGAGTTGAAAAAGTTACTGGTTTCTGAACAAATTATTTTAAAAAATTTAGAAACTACTAAGGATATTAAGCCTGTATTTGAACTTGAAAATGAAAATTTTTTACTTTTAAAGAACCTTCATTCTGATTATCAAAGCACTTTAGATTTGAATAAAACGCTTGATAAACCTTTAAATCTAATCAATTTTGATTCTGAATTCGAAAGTTTAAAAGCTGGTTACACGAAAATATTAGTTGATGCTGAAAAGGGTAATAAACGTAAAACTGGTTCAGGCATTGAGTATGTTATTAAGGGTATTGATCAACTTGTTTTTGCTATGGACCAGATGTTAAAGAATAATAAGAAAAAGGAAAGTGAAGCCAATATTGATGATATGAAGCAGCTTCTTGAAAATTTGATTTTGGTTTCATTTGATCAGGAAAGTATATTGAAAAAATCCATGTTTTTAAATTATAATGATCCTTTAATCAACTCATTAAAAGTAAATCAAAAGAATTTGAATAAGCAGGTTGAATTTGTTGGTGATTCGTTATATGCTTTGTCAAAACGTGTACCTGATATTGGTGCAGTTATTAATAAGGAAATGGAAGTGTTAAAAGCTAATTCTGAAAGATCGTATGATAATTTGGAATCTGGCAATTTAGGTGGTTCACGTATGTATCAACAGTATGGTATTACTGCTGCTAATAATTTAGCTTTATTTATAAGTGAGTTGCTTGAAAGCTCTAAAAATCAGCAACAGTCTGGTGATGGTGATTGTGAAAAACCTGGTGGTAAAGGTTCTAAGCCTGGAATGAAAAAGTTGAAGGATAATCAAAGTTCTATTAAAGAACAACTTCAAAAAATGATTGATCAGATGAAGAAGGGGAGTGGTAATATGAGTAAGAGTATAGGACAAACTCTTGCTCAACAAGAGATTATGCAACAATTGATACGTGAAATGGTTAATTCAGGAACGGTTGGATCTAAGGCTAAGGAACAACTAAAAGCTATTGATCAGCTTCTTGAGCAATCGAATAAAGATTTGATTAACCGATCGATCAGTTCTGAGTTGGTAAATCGACAAAACATGATTTTGTCAAAATTGCTTGATGCTGAAAAATCTGAAATTGAGCGTGATTTTGAAGATAAAAGAGAATCGAAAACAGGTGTTGATACCAAAAAGGATAGTCCGGTCAATTATTTTGAATTTAATAATTCTCAGAAACCTGTTAAAGATGATATTAAACGAAGTAATTTTCAGTTACGTTCGTTTTACGACCAAAAGTATAATCGTTTCATGAATCAAATTAAGAACTGATTTTTAAACTGTTTAGGTTATCTTTGTGAGTTTTTAGTATCAATGTTATTTAATTGTTTGATAATGAGTATTCAATATTTTAGTGAGGATGTTCCTTTTCCCAAAATAGGGAAGAGGATTGCTTCGAATTGGATTAAGAGTGTAATTATAAATGAGGAAAAACTTGTTGGAGATATTTCTTTTATTATTTGTTCAGATGAATATTTATTGGAGGTTAATAAAAAGTATTTAGCTCATGATTATTATACTGATGTCATAACATTTGATTATGTTGAAAATAATTTAATTAGTGGAGATATTTTTATCAGTATTGATAGGGTTAAAGAAAATTCAGTTGAGTTTAGTAGTGATTTTATGAATGAATTTCGTCGAATTTTAGTTCATGGTATTTTACATTTAATTGGTTATAAGGATAAAACGAAATCTGATAAATTATTAATGACTCAAAAAGAAGATTTTTATCTCAATTTTTATTCTAATATTTAGTTTATTTTTAATTATTATAAATGTTACCTTTTTACGATGTAATTGTTGTAGGTGGTGGTCATGCTGGATGTGAAGCTGCTGTTTCTGCTGCGAATTTGGGTTCAAAGACATTGTTAATCACAATGGATATGACAAAATTTGCTCAGATGTCATGTAATCCTGCTATGGGAGGTATTGCTAAGGGTCAGATTATTCGTGAAATTGATGCTTTAGGAGGATTTTCAGGTATTGTTACTGATTATTCAAGTATTCAGTTTAGAATGTTGAATCAGTCTAAAGGACCAGCCATGTGGAGCCCTCGTTCTCAAAGCGATCGTGTTCGTTTTACTGAGAAATGGCGTTCTGTTCTCGAAAGCACTCCAAATCTTGATCTGTGGCAGGATACTGTTGTTTCATTACATATTGATAATAAAATAGTAAAAGGTGTTAGAACTAAAATTGGTGTTGATTTTTATTCTTCTTCGGTTGTTTTAACTAATGGAACCTTTTTGAATGGACTTATTCATATTGGACGATCACAAATGGATGGAGGTAGAATGGGGGATAGCTCATCGTATCTTCTTTCAGATCAGTTAGTTAGTATTGGTTTTACATCGGGACGTTTAAAGACTGGCACTCCTGTTCGAATTGATGGCCGTTCTGTTGATTTTACTAAAATGGTAGAGCAGATTGGAGATACTGTTGTTCGTAGTTTTTCGTTTTTGCCAAATGTAAAAACAAAAATGAAGCAACGAAGCTGTTGGATGACTTACACGAATGAAAAGGTTCATTCCATATTGCGTGAAGGTTTTTCTGATTCTCCAATGTATAATGGTACCATTGTTGGAGCTGGTCCTCGTTATTGTCCTAGCATTGAATCAAAGATTGTTACATTTGCTGAACGAACATCACATCAATTGTTTTTAGAACCAGAAGGTGAGGATACTGTTGAATTTTATTTGAATGGTTTTTCTTCTTCTTTGCCTTGGGAGATTCAATTGAAAGCTCTTAAAGAAGTTTCTGGTTTGGAAAACGTTCGTATTTTTCGTCCTGGGTATGCCATTGAATATGATTATTTTCCTCCGACTCAATTAACTCATACACTTGAAACTAAGTTAATAAGTAATTTGTTTTTTGCCGGTCAAATTAATGGTACAACTGGTTATGAGGAAGCTGCGGCTCAAGGTCTTATGGCTGGTATTAATGCTCATCAAAAGGTTCATGGCTTGAATTCCTTTGTATTGAATAGGGATGAAGCTTATATTGGAGTATTAATTGATGATTTGGTTATGAAAGGTATTGATGAACCTTATCGTATGTTTACTTCACGAGCTGAGTATCGAATTCTTTTGAGACAGGACAATGCTGATTTTCGTTTGACTCAAAAATCTTTTGAATTAGGTTTAGTTACATTAGATCGATATAATTTATTTATTGAAAAAAAGCAGTTAGTTGATGAAATCATTGCGTTTGTTTCAAATTTTTCTATTAAACCTCAATTTGTCAATTCGATTTTAGAGCTTAAAGGATCCGCTCCACTTAAGCAGGGTGTTAAACTAGTGGATATTATTATGCGTCCTCAGATTTCGATATTTGATTTGATTGAAGATTTAATTCCATTTAAGACATTCTTAAAAAATGTACCCTTGGATAGATTTGTGGAGATTTTAGAGTCAGCAGAAATTGCAATTAAATACGCTGGTTATATTGACCGTGAAAAGTTGGTCGCTGATAAGTTTAAAAGACTTGAAAATATTGTTATTACAGGTAAATTTAATTATTCTAATATACTAACAATTAGTACTGAAGCTAGGCAGAAACTTACTGAATTTCAACCTGATACTATTGGTCAAGCTAGTCGTATTTCTGGTGTTAGTCCTTCTGATGTTAATGTTTTGCTAGTGCTTTTAGGTCGTTAATGTTCCACGTGGAACTATAATTATTAACTATGGAACTCAAAGAATTTGTTCGTGTTGTGGAAAATTATCCTATTGAGGGTATAAGTTTTAAAGATATTACCACCTTATTAAAAGAACCTCTTGCTTTTAAAAATGTTGTTGATCAAATATCTGAATATTGTCTTGGTAAAGGTATAACGAAAATTGTTTCACTGGAGTCTAGAGGTTTTATTGTTGGTGGGGCAGTAGCATATTGTATTAATGCCGGATTTGTTCCGATTCGCAAAAAAGGTAAATTGCCTTCTAAAGTTATCAATCAATCATATGAATTAGAATATGGTGTAGATTCTATTGAAATGCATATTGATGCATTATCTGAAAATGATGTTGTTTTAATTCATGATGATTTGCTTGCCACCGGAGGTACGGCTCTTGCTGCTCTTAATCTGGTGAAGCAATTAAATGTGAAGAAAATTTATTTTTCTTTTATTTGTGATTTAACGTTCATTCAAACAGATAATAAAAGGGAATTGTCTAAGTATGATACTCATTCCGTAATTCAGTACTGATATTAACTAGTTAAGTTTCGATTCGAATGACTTTAATAAATACTGAATATCTTCGTTCTCTTGTTTTAGCTCTTCCTGATCAACCAGGAATTTATCAGTATTTTGATTCAACAGGAAAAATTATTTATGTTGGCAAAGCAAAGAATCTGAAAAGGAGAGTGTCTTCTTATTTTGTTGGGAATTTGCAAAACAGAAAGACAGAGTTACTTGTTCGGAACATCTGTGACATAAAACACATGGTCGTTGAAACGGAACAAGATGCGCTTCTTCTCGAAAATAACCTTATTAAAAAATATCAGCCTCGTTACAATATTCGCCTTAAAGATGATAAAACTTATCCTTGGATTGTTATCAAAAATGAACCGTTTCCTAAAGTGTTTCAAACAAGAACCGTCGTTCGTGATGGTTCTTCTTATTTTGGTCCTTATACTTCCACTTTGACTGTCAAATTACTTCTTGATTTATTTAAGGAGATCTTTAAGTTGCGAACCTGTAGATTGAATTTATCTCTGGATAATATTTCCCAAAAAAAGTTTAAAATTTGCCTTGAATATCATCTCGGTAATTGTTTAGGCCCGTGCGTTGGAGAAATTGATCATGAAACTTATCTGAATAATATTGATCAAATTAAATCTATATTGAAGGGTAATGTTACTAGTGTAATTAAATATCTTAAGGATTTAATGCTACAATATTCTTCGGATATGCTTTTTGAAGAAGCTGCTTTAGTTAAGAGTAAAATCGATCTACTTGAAAAGTTTCAGTCTAGGTCAACTGTTGTCAGTAATGCTATTAGCGATGTTGATGTTTTTACAATTGATCATGATGATGATTTCGCCTATGTGAATTATTTGAAAATTATTAGAGGTGCTATTGTTCAAACTTATACTTTGGAGTTAAAAAAGGTTTTAGATGAGTCGTCTTCTGATTTACTCGAATATGCTATTATTGAAATAAGACAGAAAATTTTTAGTAATGCTAAAGAGATTCTGGTTCCTTGTCATTTGTCTATTGAAATTGAGGGCGTTAAATTTTTTATTCCAAAGCAGGGAGATAAAAAGAAGCTTATTGATTTGTCGGAACGAAATGCTAAGTATTATCGATTAGAGAAGATGAAACACTTAACCGTTTCTAAAACTGACATTAGTGAAAATCGTATTTTAGAAACAATGAGGAAAGATCTTCAATTGAAGACTTTACCAGTTCACATTGAATGTTTTGATAATAGTAATCTTCAGGGAACAAATCCGGTTTCTTCTTGTGTTGTTTTTAGAAATGCAAAACCATCAAAAAGAGATTATCGTCACTTCAATATTAAGTCTGTAACAGGTCCAAATGATTTTGCCTCGATGGAAGAGGTTATTTATCGTCGTTATAGCAGATTATTAGATGAAAATAAAGAACTTCCTCAGTTAATTGTTGTCGATGGTGGAAAAGGTCAATTAAGTGCAGCACTTTTAGCTTTAGATCAATTAAATTTGAGAGGAAAGATAGCAATTGTAGGAATTGCAAAAAAATTAGAAGAAATTTATTTTCCTGAAGACCCTATTCCGTTGTATTTGAATAAAAATTCAGAAACTTTAAAATTAATTCAATTTTTAAGAGATGAAGCTCATCGTTTTGGGATTACTTTTCATAGAAATAAACGTTCTTCAGAATTTATTCATTCAGAATTCGATGCTATTTCAGGAATTGGTGAAAAAACTAAAATTATTATTTTAAAAAAATTTAAAAGTCTTGATAATTTCAAAAAACAAAGCTTCTGTATAGTATCGAATGAAATAGGCGATTCTAAAGCGCGTACATTGTTCGATTATTTCAAGTTAAAATATTGATATATAATATTATAATATTAAAATAGCTTTGTATTTTAACTGTTCAATTTTACGATCAACTAGGTTAATTTCTATATTTTTCTTCTCCGTCAAGTAGTCCAAGGTAGGTTTCATATCTGCTAAGTGCAATTTCCCCTTTTTCAACTGCATTTTTAACCGCACAATTGGGTTCATGGGTATGAGTACAATTATAGAATTGGCATTCGTCCAATTTTTTAAAAATTTCAGGAAAATAATGTGATATTTCTTCTTTTTCCATATCTAGTACTCCGAATCCTTTAATCCCCGGGGTATCTATAATGTATCCGCCAAAGTCGAGTTCATACATTTCTGAATTTGTTGTCGTGTGTTTACCAGATAGGTGTGCTTCTGATATTATCCCGGTTTTTAGTGTAAGATTTGGTTGCAATATGTTGATTATTGTTGATTTACCAACGCCAGAGTGTCCTGCAAATACGTTTGTTTTGTTTTGCATCTTGGATTTTAGTTCATCAATACCCGTTTGTTTTTTGGTTGAAACGGTTAAACATTGATATCCAATATTTTCATAAATATTTACTAATGAATTGATTAATTTTGTTTGTTCGTCATTGTACAAATCTATTTTGTTAAATAGAATGTGGCATGGTATTCTGTATGCTTCTGCTGAAACCAGAAATCGATCTATGAAAGTTGTTGTAGTAATTGGGTATTTGATAGTTACAACCAAAAAAGCCTGATCAATGTTTGCTGCAATAATGTGTGATTCTTTTGATAAATTCGGGGATTTTCGAATAATGTAATTTGTTCGTGGTATGATGTTGCTGATTAAACCGACACATTGTCCACCTTCAATATTATCTTCTTTAACTTCAATCAGTTCCACGTGATCGCCTACTGCAATTGGGTTGGTACTACGGATTCCTTTTAATCTCAGGTTCCCTTTAATTCTGCATTCAATTTGATTTCCTTCAGTTGTTTTTACTGTGTACCAACTTCCGGTTGACTTAATAACAATACCTTTTTTCAATGTTTTATTTTGCTTTAAATTAATTCGTTTTATTTTCGCAATACTTTAATTATTAATCAAAAGTAACAAAATTGTGAATAGGATTTTAAGTTACAACGTTAATGGCATTCGGTCGGCGGTTAATAAGGGGTTAATTTCCTTTATTGGACAAGTTAATCCCGATATTGTTTGCTTTCAGGAAACAAAAGCTCAGTCTGGGCAAATGCATGAAACAGAGTTTGAAGCTTTGGGATATCATTGCTATTCGTTTTCTGCTGTTAAGAAAGGGTATAGTGGTGTGGCAATCTTTTCCAAGAATTTGCCGGATCTGGTTGTCTATGGTATGAATAATGAAAAATATGATGTTGAAGGACGCTTTATTCGGGCTGATTTTGGAGATATTTCTGTGATTAGTGTATATTTCCCTTCGGGAACTACTGGTGGCTTGCGTCAGGCTTTTAAAATGGGCTTCCTTGATGATTTTCGATCCTATATTAATGAGCTTCGACTAAGCAGAAAGAAACTGGTGATATCTGGTGATTTTAATATTTGTCGCCTATGGATTGATATTCATAATCCTGATAAACAACTAAATACATCTGGATTTTTACCTGAAGAGCGTGATTGGTTTGCAAATTTTATTAATGATGGTTATGTTGATTGTTTTCGTTCTGTAAATCAGGAATCGCATCAATATACTTGGTGGAGCTATCGGGCAGGAGCGAGGCAAAACAATAAAGGATGGCGTATTGATTATAATATTGTTTCAGAGGATTTGAAAGACAGTATTTTAGATGTTAAAATCTTACCTTCTGCTGTTCATTCAGATCATTGTCCAATTTTTGTTGACCTGGACTTTTAGAGTTCCATATATCGTTAAGAGGTAGAACTGGTATAAAACAAGAATCGGATTTCTGTTTTTCAGAAACCCGATTCTTGTTGTTTTATATGTTTGATTAAACTATTCCCAATTCAGGATTATTTTTCCACAGTTTCCTTCTTCCATAATCTGAAATGCTTCCTGATAATCGTCAGCATCAAAACGATGGGTGATTACCGGGGTAATGTTTAATCCACTGGAAAGCATCATTTCCATTTGATACCAGGTTTCATACATTTCACGGCCATATATACCTTTCATTGTTAGTCCCTTAAATATCAACTTGCTCCAATTCATTTGTGTTGATGATGGTAATAGTCCCAGCAATGATATTTTTCCACCGTTATACATATTTTCGCACATATCGTTAAATGCAGCTGCCGATCCACTGCATTCGAGACCGATATCAAATCCACCAACCATACCAAGCGATTTCATGGCATCTTTGACACTTTCTTTGCGTGGATCGATTACTTTCGTGGCTCCCATTTTTAATGCCAAATTTCTACGATATTCGCTCAAATCTGTGCCAACAACATTTCTTGCTCCTGCAAATTTGCAAACCGCAGTTGCCATTGCTCCGATTGGGCCACCAATTCCGGTGATTAGTACGTCTTCTCCAAGTAGTGGAAATGATAATGCTGTGTGTGTTGCATTACCCAAAGGATCCATAACAGACATTAATTCATCTGAAATGCGTTCATCAATTTTTAGAACATTGGAAGCTGGTACTGATACATATTCTGCAAAACCGCCATCCCTGTTTACTCCAATACCAACGGTATGATCACAAATGTGTTGACGGCCACGACGGCAGTTTCTGCAGAATCCGCAGGAAATATGACCTTCGACGGTGACGCGCTCGCCTATTTCAACACGAGAAACTTCTGTGCCTTTTTCGACAACTATTCCCATGTATTCGTGACCGATTACCAGTGGGGTTTTAATCGTATTTTGAGCCCATTCGTCCCATTTATAAATATGTAAATCAGTGCCACAAATGGCTGATTTCTTTACTTTTATTAATACATCATTGGGACCTACGGTTGGCATTGGAACATCGGCCATCCAGATCCCTTTTTCGGGTTTAGTTTTTACAATAGCTTTCATCTGTTTGTAATTTATTTTTATTGCCAGATGGAACTAGTCGGGATTATCTTTTTAGTTTTTCGTTGAATGATTATTTCTTGACTAGTTTCATTGTTGGATAAGTGCAGCAAAGTTAGTTTATCGAGAATTAAAACATATAAGGAATATCATATTTCAATTGTTAATTTTCAATTTTGACTTTCAATTTTTGAACAATTTATGGTTTTGTTGTTATATAAAAACAGAAAGTCGCTGACCTAATGAACATCAGCGACTTTCTATTTGTGTCGATATTATTTTGTTACTTTTCTGTTTGCCAGCATGATTTGATGGGATAGATCTCCATTTTTTCGATTTCTAATTCTCCTCCGGTATTGAAAAAATAAAGTCCGTTTGCATTCTCGGATGGCGTAAAGCACGAACTCATAACGACTTTCCCATCGTTTGCAAATATTTCTATTGAGCTGCGATCAACTAATATTTCAAGTTTAATAGTACCATCAATGGGTTCAACAACTATCGATTTGTCTAAACAGCTTAGTGTATTGGTTTTGGCAGTATATACAATTTCAGTTCCATTGTTATCTTTATCCAGACGAACAATAAACCCAAAGGTATCTGCGGTCTTGATTTTATACTTACCAATAATGTGAAAGCAGTCCCCTTTGATACTTTTAGTCAGATTTTTGTTCATTCCGGGGATTAAGTTTTTATTTTCCCAGATTTCTCCTTTAGAATGAAGTAGTTCTATCTCTTTGACAGGTTTACGAATTAGCTTTATTCCTTCACTGTATTTTTTAAGCGATAATTCACAGGGAAAACTCATTTGGCCATTAAATGGCATACCCGGAAATTCCCCATTTTTCATCCATGCAATCTGAATGGTTCTTCCGTCACTTTGGGGAATATTGCTCCAGGTTTGGGTCGCATAATAGTTTTTACCAAAGTCGCTTTTCATTTTTGGTGATTCCGGAACGAATTTTTGTCCATCAAAAGAACCGATCAGATAGCTGCCGTCACCATTGAATAAAACCCATTTTTTGTCGTCTTCCCTACGATTTACAGATAACTCAACCAGATCAGGACATTCGTAAAATCCTGGAATATGACTTTGAAATTCCCAATCTATCAGGTTTTTAGATGTGTAGAATGAAATTCCTTTTTGTTTATTGTCATTGTTTAATTTACAGTACAAAGCCATCACATATTGTTTGCTTGCTTCATGCCAGATTACTTTAGGGTCTCGGGCTTCATCCGTTGCTTCGAATGGAATGATTGGATTTTTTTCATATTTTGTCCATGTTCGACCTTTATCGTTGCTGAACGCCATTCGTTGTCCACAATCTTTGCTGGTGTAAAAAAGCAAAATTGTTTTCTCTGTTCCTTTTTGTAATCCGGTTACATTATTTTGGTCAACAATACCACTTCCGGAATATGCGGTGCATAATTCTTTATCTTTCGAATCATTGTCGGGGGATACCGCAATTGGAAGATGCTGCCAATGAACCAGATCGTTACTTCCTGCATGTCCCCAATGGCAATAACCCCATTCGTTTCCAAACGGATTATGTTGGTAAAACAAATGATATTCTCCACCGTAAAAGACCAAACCATTTGGATCATTCATCCAGTGTTTTTCAGGTGAAAAATGAAATTGCGGGCGATATAATTCATCAAAAGCCTTTTCAGGTTTTTTTGCTGTTGTCGTAATTGCAATAAAGATGATTAAAACAAAAAAGGGAAATTTCATGGCTTAACTGTTAATGAGCATAGATCGGGCAAATATAGATTAAAAATGTTGTTTTTTTGTTTTACTTTTGATTCCTACTAAATCAAAATATAACATTTTCCAATTGTGATTTCAAGGTTTTTGTTTACTACTACTTTGTCTGACTTTCCGTAAATTAACATAGAATTTCATCACTTTATTTTATTATAATGAGAAAACTACTGGCTTTATTATTATTTCTGATGTTTGTGGAAGAGAATTATGGGCAGGAATCATGGAAAAAATCGGGAATAAAATTTCCAGTACCTATTTGTTATGGATCGAATGAATCTCATCCTTCGTTTATTGCACCTTCGATTAAACCAGAAGGATTAAAGTCTGCATCGCTGCAAAAATCGACTATCGATGTTACTTATATTGGTTTTTCTGCTGAAGCTCAGGCTGCATTTCAGTATGCTGTTGATATTTGGAAGGAGTTGGTTTATTCTCCCGTTCCGATTCGTATCAAAGCAACCTGGCAAAGTTTGGAAACAGGAGTGTTGGGTAGTTGTGGCCCGACGGTTTACTATAAAAATTTTAATTCTACTCAGATTTGGAATTGCTACTATCCGGTGGCATTAATTGAAAAAATGCTGAGAGAGGAGGTTAATGGGGCTGATAAATATGACCTTGAGGCTTCTTTTAATAAAGATGCCAAGTGGTATCTTGGAACCGATGGAAAAACCACTACAGGGTACTATGATTTTGTATCTACCGTATTACATGAATTGACTCATGGTTTGGGTTTTACTGGTTACTTTAATGTTGCAAGCAACAGTGGTAGTTATGGGTCAGAAGGATATGCTGCTGTTTTTGATCAATATGTGACCAACAGAAAAGGTCAGGCTCTGTTGAATAAAACTCTTTTTCAAAATAACTCTGCAGCCCTTTATCAGGAATTGGTTTCAGGATGGTTAAATTTTAATACGCGATTGGCTGATGGTAGTCTTCCGCGCTTATATGCACCTTCTTTATGGGATGATGGTTCAAGCATTTATCATCTTGATGAGCTGACTTATGACGTTGGAGATCCGAATTCATTGATGACTCCTTTTTTGTCTAAAACTGAAGCAATTCATGATGTGGGCCCAAATACTCTTTCCATTATGAATGAGATGGGTTGGAAATGCATCTCTATTAAACATAGTTCTTTAAAGGATTTGGAATCTGTCTCTGCACCAATTAGTTTTGATGTCCAGATTGATAGCGATTATGATCTTGATTTGACAAAGTTGTATTTATATTATTCAACCAATAAATTCTTGAAAACTGATTCGATTTTGCTAAAGCCTACCAGTAAAGCCTCTATTTTTAATGCTCAAATATCTTCTTCTCAACAAGCTGAATATCAGTATTACTTTGCTGCTACTGATGTGACAAAAAAAAAATATGTATATCCGTCAAATGCACCTTCAAGGTATTTGAGTTTTAAAATTGGAGTTGATCATGACGCTCCTGTCTTGGTTCATGATCAGGTTAAATATCTGATGGCTAAAAATCCATCCACACAGATTAATGTAATAGCCACGGATAATGTTGGATTAAAGTCTGTTGTACTTCAATATGCTGTTAATGATGGGAAAATTAGCGAAATAGTACTTGCTAATACCAGTGGAGATATATATTCTGGTGCTTTGACGCTTTCTTCCGGATCGGTTAAAGATGGAGACAAAATTAGTTATCGAATTGTTGCGGAGGATACCTCGTCGCAACACAATACGAAAAATTTACCTGAAACAGGTTTTTACTCTTTTTATATTTATGATTTTCAAGCTCCGGTAAGTCGCTATGTTAATAATTTTAATGCAACATCGCTCGATTTTATCAGTTCTGATTTTAGTGTAACAACGGTTAACGGATTTGACAGTCCGGCCCTGAATTCCCCACATCCGTATCCTAGTCCTGATGCCGACGATGCAAGCTATAATTTCACAGCAATACTTAAATATCCGATTGTCCTTCAGGCTGGTGGTAAAATGAGTTTTGATGAAATTGCATTGGTTGAACCTGGAGAGACCGGTTCAAATTTTGGCGATGATAATTTTTGGGATTACGTTATTGTGGAAGGTTCTAACGATGAAGGTGTGACCTGGAAACCGTTAATTGATGGATATGATAGTAATGCTCAGAAATCATGGGCTGTTTTGTACGCTAAGAATGTTTCCGGAAATAACAGCACTTCCGTAGCAACTAAAGACTTGTATGTAAAACGTGAATTTGAATTGCTTTCAAATGGGAACTTTAAAGCTGGTGAAACTATACGAATCCGTTTTCGATTGTATTCAGATCCATACTCTCATGGATGGGGCTGGGTCATTGATAATCTGGTCATTCAGGATTATAAAGATGCCGTAAATCCGTTGACTTT
>Ga0302296_1001109_pt1 | contig 20197 bp, 32 predicted proteins | sample III_Fen_N3_1_FD_194546 | JGI IMG/M metagenome (GOLD analysis project Ga0302296, IMG submission 194546) | Peat permafrost microbial communities from Stordalen Mire near Abisko, Sweden - III_Fen_N3_1 | ecosystem: Environmental > Terrestrial > Soil > Wetlands > Permafrost | place: Sweden: Abisko...
TGCTAATACTCCATTTTTAATGTCTTTAATAACGTCTTCATTTGTTTTATATATTTTCATAATGTTTTAGATGGCTATTTACCATCGGTAAGTTGATAAGGTTCTATTTCTAATATTTCTATAGTATCTCCACAGGGTAATTCTAGTCCTAAGAACATACTTCCTCTATTGCAATCACAAGCACCATTACCTTCTGTCCACCAATAATCGTTAATTTCTCCAAATTCATCTTTATATAAAAAACCAAAAGTATCATCATATATTCCTTCTTTATCTTTATATTTCCATTTAATTTTACTTTTTATGTTTTCCATATATTTAGTTGGCTACTTCTTTTAATTTTGATGAAATGGTGTCTCTAAATTTTCTGTATCTTTCTAGTGTTAACTTCCTGTTTTCTTCTCCTGTAATATCTTCAAGAAAGTTTATTTTACCTAATTCTAAAATAGTATCATCCACAATCATCTTTATGAGTGAAATTTGACGAGAGGAGTGCCAGTCTTTTAGTTTAGAATATAAATTTGTATAGTCAAAAGTAGCACCATTTATTTTAGTTTTTCCAAATCCCTCAAATTCCTTCTCACCTTCCTCTATAAAGTTTTTAATGTTTTGGGTCATAATTAGTTAATTAATAATTACTTCTTAATCTTAATTTCTTTACCAACCATCTTGCAGACTTCCTCCATTGTATACTCTGGTATTTCTTCTTCTACTTTGTCTTGGACGATAGTAAATCCATCTTTAATAAGTTCTTCTTTAGTATAAGTATTTCCTGCATGATTTTTATTTAAAAATGAACTTAAAAATATAACTCTGCCACAAACTCCTAAAACAAAACGACTGTTTCCATCTATATCTTTATATTCATCTCCTATTTGTGGGTTATCAAAGGATTTTATTGATACTAGTTTAAAATTATTATTAATAAAACTCATGGTCCAAACTCCTGATTTATTTAATATAGGGTCTCCTTCGATATCTAATCCTATAACATTTTCAATATCACCTTTAGTAATACCCTTAATCCATTGAACTCTATCTCCTACTTTTAATTTTTCCATATATTTTTCTACTTATTATTAATTATTTTTTAGTTACACTAGCAATTGATTTAAGCACTGTTGAAAGCTTCCAATCTACATCTTTATATTTCTCATCACAGAAGTCCATTGTATCAGATATTTGTTGTCCTGTATATCCTTCCAAAGCAATAGCATCTTTAATGAAACGACTAACATTTGAATCAAACTGTTTTTTATTTTCGAAACTCCATCCTTTACGTGAAAATAATAACGCAATAATTTTATGAGGTTTCCATTTACTATCTTTAAGTTTGTTTAATGCATCCTTAAAAATAAAAGGAATCTCTTCAGCTTTAGCTGGTATATTGGGTTTAGTTATATTGGATATAGTTACAGTAGCCTTTGAGTCGCTAGGGTCAACTACATTTAAGTCTTGTTCATTCTCATTATAGGAATCACTTGGTAGCGACTTTAAATCCAATTTAATATTATATTTATCCAATAAAATTATCTGATAAACATTTGAAGCATTCTCTTTTGACTTTAATTTCTTTCTCTTTGTCTTAACAATTACTCCATCTTCCTCAAGGACCTTCATGTGTCTATCTACACTTCTTATCTCACATCCACATTCTTGTGCTAGTCGTTCACGTGATGGATAGCATATACCATTCTCATCTGTATGCTGACATATCCACATGAATAATGTCTGTAAGAAAGGAGACTTACCCTTTAGATAGTTTATGTTTGGTACCAAAGTAAATGTTCCTTTTTTATATTTCATTATCCTTTTATAACAGCTAATGGTGTTAGTTCGACTAATACTTCCACTAAGTCTTCTTGGTTCTTCATAACTATATCTATATCTTTATATGCTCCTGTAGCTTCATCTAATTGACTTATTCCTCTGATGCCATGTAATATCCCTTTGTCATTAAGGAGTTTAATTTCTTCTTCGAGATTAAGTTCCCTTTCAGCTTGTTTTCTACCCATTTTACGACCAGCTCCATGTGAGCAGGACTTAAAACTAAAAATATTTCCTTTCCCTCTGACGATATAGCTTTTAGTTCCCTGTGAACCTGGGATGATTCCAATCGTATCTTTGTAAGCAAGTGTAGCTCCTTTGCGGTGTACCCAAACTTCTTTTCCGAAATGTTTTTCTTTTGAAGCATAATTGTGAGCTATGTTTATAATATCTCCGATAACTACAGCGTTAGTTTCTTTACTAATAATAATCATTACTCTTTCCATCATTAACTTTCTGTTTGTTAAAGCAAAGTCAACACAATATTGCATTTCATTTAAGTAAGCTTTTCCTTCTTTTGAATCTTCTGGTAAAAAAGCTAACTCATATTCTTCTGGAACTGAACTATGCCATTTTTTATTTAACTCAATAGCAATCTTATTGTAGTAGTCTGCAACTTGTTTTCCAAGGTTACGGGAACCACTATGTATCATTATCCATACAAAACCTTCTGTATCTTTTTGTATCTCTATGAAGTGATTGCCACCACCTAGAGTACCAAGTGAACGTCTAGCATTTTCATATTCACTAAATGAAACTTCAAGATAAGTATAACCCTTTGGCATTAAATCTTCGTCTTGCATGTCTTCATGTTTATTAAATCCAACAGGAATAACTTTTCTAATTTCTGACATGATTGTTTTTAAGTGAGGGTTTAAGTCTTCTATCTTTAATGAAGTCTTCACTGCACACATTCCACAACCTATGTCAACACCTACTGCGTTTGGAATGATTACTCCTTGTGTAGCTAGTACTCCACCAATAGGCATACCATAACCTTGATGACTGTCTGGCATTATAGCCACGTGTTTGAAAGTAAAAGGTAGGTTTGCAAGGTGTTTTATTTGTTCCATTGCTCCATCTTCGATTTCATCTAGCCACATTTTTATTTCTTTTTTTTCTGTTGTAATTATTTTCATGTGTATTACATTAATTAATAAGTTTCTAGTGATAGACTTAAGGTGGGATACTAGTGATGTAGCTGTCGACACCCAATCACTACCAAAGAATATTATATTGAGAGGACTATAATATCTATACCCCTTCTTAAATCTACCACTATGTTATACTTATATCCTATCATATTTAAAATTATTTGTCAAGTGTATACTGTGTACAACTATGTGTATAACTTATTATATTATAGTTTATTTAAACTGTCAAGGTTCTCTTCATAAGTAGGAATATGATATTCTCTATCTTCTACTTCATCAAGATAGTCTGTGAATTGGTCTTCTGTTAAAGAGAAAGCACATTTTTCACAAACCAATAGTTCTTCAATAGCATTCCAATTCATCTCAGCTCCACATTCAGGACACTTATTCTTTTTTAGGTTTTCTATTTTCATATTATTTTATAATTAAAATAAATCCGACTATTGGTAAAGCTATTATTATCTCTGTTATTACAGTTGCCATAAAAGCACTTATAAAATATTTTCCTTTATCATCACATTTTTGTATCCCTATAACAATAGGTAAAAATAATCCTATCATTAACCATCCTATTATATGTATAATCATAATATTATTTTAAATTAATGTTTTTAATCATACCTACTGGTGTAAGTTTACCATTATAATCTATCTTACATCCACCTAATATTGACCATTTAGGTTTATAATCACTATAAGTAGAAATACATACTTTACTATCCATAAAAAGTACTGGTACACTTATAACGATTAAAGAAACAGTAAATATTAGTAATCCTAAGGCAAAAGCTCCAAATAATTCTTTCATATAATTATAATCCTTTAATAGTAATAACTTCCTTTTTTCGACTACTGGTGTCCACATCTTCTTAATCTCATAAACTTTATAAGAGTGTCCTCCATCTGCCATCAACTCTTTAATACGATTCTTAACTTCATTTAGTGTATTAAATAACTCAAATGGGTCTTCATCTATCTCATATTGTAAGATAAACTTTGGTGGTATTTGTTTAATAATTTTTTGTTTAGGAAATTTACTACTCATAAATTGCTTTATAGTAATAATTTTTGTATTATGCTCTATTGCATACTTAGTGTTTCCATATGATAAAGATTCTATATCATCTACCCAAATACAACTTTCTTTTTCGTATGAATACCAACATTTAGATAAATCACCTTTATTATCTCCATTATCTGTAATATATTTTACTAACATATCCCATTCTTTTTCTGTCTTAACTTTTACACAAGTATTTTCTATTGACTTAATCATTTTAATTCCACAGTAAGTTGTGAGCTTTTTAAATAACTTTTAATAATTGTCCTAATACTAATAAACTTATTGATAAAAGAAAAAATGTAATACTTACATATAACCATATAATATTACTATCATCTCTTTTATAACTATCTATCAACTCATCCCATGCCCTATCTTTATTATAATCTCTCATCTTATCTTTCTGTACTTATTATAATACAGTTATTAACTTGACTGTTCATTGTACAATTATTTTGTACTGGCTCGACTTTTATATCACTGTAATCTGCAAACAATCCATATATCCAAGCAAACAATAAACACAATATTGTAAACTTAATTATCGTCATCAATGTCTTCTTCATATATCAAACCCACCATTATTACTCTTAATTCCAATTATTAAGGATACTAACATAGGGATTCCAAAAACTAATAATAATGTTACGACTATCTTCATAATATTTCTTCTTTACTAATAATATTATTAATATTTATGATTGCTTGGTAAGGACTAATTACATAACAATCTGCAACTATTTTATAAACCTTAAAACCATACTTTTTTAAATCTTCAATTTCATTATCAAGTACTAATCTATGTAAATCATCCATACTATTAAAACAAAATCTCCATACAGAATTATCTAAATAAGTTTGTGCAATAATAGTATCAGAAATCATGTTAGGTAATAATCTGTTGTGTCTATCTCTTAATAATGGTAATTCATTTATAAAATAACATCCATCTTCATCAACAGCATTATGTAAACCATAACCATCCTTATATTCAATACGATAAAATTCTCTGGGTTGTTTTTTAAAATCTGTTTCCATAATTATTAATTACAATTATCTAATAATGTACAAAGTAAGTGTGAATAATCACCACTTCTTGCTTCTTCTAAAATTGGATTAATCTGTTCTACTGTAAACCCTTGTTTTAATGCAGTTCTTGAGAATAAAGATAGTAAAGAGAAAGAATTTCCATCTTTACCAACTAAATTAAGTTTAACACCTAGTCCATTTTTAACTTCTTCTTTTTTGTTTAAATTATTGTATTTAACATACTTTAATAACTTTCTAGTATCAAATCCATAATTATCAACTATCTTTAGTAGTTCATCTTTATGTTTAATATCTAAATCCCAATAATCACAATCACCAGAACAAGGACCATAACAAACTTCTATTTTTTTATCATCTATTGAAGCCCAAAAATTCTTATTTGATTTCTCATAATAGATGAACATATTACTACTTGCATTATATCTACCATTTTTTATATACATTGACATATAATATAATTATTTATTTAATTTATAAACTCCTTCACCATTCGACATAGTTCCTAATTGTATAAGCTGTGTGCCACTTGATTTTAAAATCTTACCTACTTTATTACATAATGTCTTTATCTTTTGCTTGTTTATCTTTGTTGTGTCCATAAAATACTCTAGGGTATAATCTATGTTCATCCCGTCATAGTATCCATTTCTTATAACAACTTGTATTGTGGCAATAGTATTGTCATGCATATCTATGTAAGATAATTGTGATATTATGTTACCTTCATAATTTCTTTCCCCATCCATTATATCACAACTTTCAAAACCTAACACTTCTAACTTTTCTTGTATCTCTTTAACATATTCATTAAAACCTTCTGTGTCATATTCATAAAAATTATTAACATGCTCACAATGTTCGCCTTCTTCTTCAAAATGTGGACATTCTTCATCCATACAACGATTATCTAATTTAAAATCTGGAACGACTACCAAAACATTTTTCCACTTAAAATTATTTGTTGACATATATTTTATTCTTTGTTATAATATTCTTCTAATAATTTTTCGTAGTTTTTAGGTAACTTCCTATATGTTCTTACCTTATAACCACTAGACCATTCATTTAAAAACACTTCTCTAATAACACAACTTCTAAACCCTGGTGCTATACACACTACTAAACCATCTAACAATGAACCTTCTTCTAAAATAATAACTTCGCCACCTTTTGATTGATAAAACTCATAAACCTTATCTACTGCTTCCATTTTAAATAATTTCATATTATATTTTTTATAATTAAACAATTAATAATAATCTAACTTAACTCTATTTATATACTATCATACCTATTAAAATAATGCAACTGTGGATAACTATTACAACACAAATTATTTATCTTTGTCAAATTTCGGTATAGAAGCTATCTATCTATACTATTTTTATTTTATCTTTATGCTAGTGTATTTGTATCTAAGGTGAGATTTCTTTGTATATAAAAGTATGAAATACAAAAAAACAGCTTATCGTGCTAGTGATAAACTGCTTTTATTTGGATTCTATTTATAACGCATTATATGTGCGTATCCGTTCATTTGCTTTAGTTTAAGTTTACAAGTTCGTATATACCATCTTTAATCTTCTTTTTAATTTGTTCTGTTGTTTCGCCTAAAAATTGATTTCTGTACTTACTTGTTGTAGTGCTATAGTTCCAATATGTTTCATCTAATTGCGTCTTTATACTTGCGTCAAATTTTGTACGCTTAACAATTATACTGTTATAGCTTTGAAAATATTCGTAACCTTCATTGTCATTTAAGATAAATTGATTCTTTACACTGCCATTTTTACCTTCAAATTGTCTAACTTTCATATATTTATTTTTTAATGTACTAGCACCATTTACACTAGGACAAGCCACTATTTATAATGTGTTTAGCTTACCCAAGCAAGACAACCATTTATAATGATTATCAAGCTTTGATATACTAATTACATATACAAGTTAAATGTTTCTACACTTTCTATTTGATAACCCTTGTGTCCCAGGTATTCAATGAAGTCTTCCACATTGTATAATTCAGGATTTTCTTCTGTATAGATAACTAATTCTTTTTCTATTTCTAATGGGTCTATATTACAAATAAAAGTCCCTATTATTTTATCATTGTCGTCTTTGTCTAATATGTTAAATATCATATATTTATTATACTACTTAACTGATAATTTTACTAATACCCATAGAGAACCATAAGCAAAGCTACATAACCCAACACCCCATAAGAACACTATAGCAACCATTTTTATATTATAATCTTTATGCATATTATTATTAGTCTTTTAGTATTGTATCTAATAATTTTTCTAGTCTTTCTACCTCTTTGCGTAGGGTTCTTTTTATATCTCTACTGTCATATTCTTCATAGGTACAAATTGTACTCAGTGCATTACTTATAGATTCTATATTTTTTTCAATACTTTTAACACTTTTCACTTTCTCTTCTATGTTCATATTATTAGAGTAGCTTTTTATTTATAATATTATTGCTTAACTCTTACTAAGATTATACACCTATATAAAAATAATACCTAATATTTGACAAAAGTTTATTTTATGTTATTCAAAACTAATATTATATTATAAGCATTATTTTAAGCATTATAACATAATAATTGTATTGTCAATAGATATTATGTATATTATCATTTTATTATAACACATTATTGTAATTATGTATATATAGTCTTATATGTTCGTATAATGAGTTATAATAAGTTTATGATATGCATTGATACATAAGACATTTTTATGTTTTTTATTGTTTATAGGAGCATTTAAGGGCTATGGACATAATTATGTTGTGTGTCATAGTATGGGGTTAACTGCACATTCTGTCTCTCATGTCAATGGCAAACACTCACTACAACACAACAATAAATATTTGTCAATCGAATACTATGACATACATAACTATGACTGTCAACTCTATGTCGCTTCACTATTTGACATAATGGGTTAAGTGTGTTGTTATCATTTATGTATGGCAACAATATTATAACACATACTTGACAAACATACAAGTGTATGTCAATTGAAACGGAAATGGTTGACGACTAGGGGGGAAGAAAAAAACCTGTGTGTCGAAATACGGTAAATATACCACCATCATATTTTAGACAACTATTGTATTACAAAGATAAATAAAAAATAACACCCAATTAATGAGTGTTATTTTTTATAAATGATTCAAATATAGTTTTATAACTACCATCATTTATTTGCTCGTTTAGTATTCTTAATGTTTTAAATCGGCTCCATAGTTTATCTTTTAAATCATCTTTTGCTTTGGTTTCTTTATGATAACCTCCATCTATTTCAATAATTAATCTGTATTTCTTAATATAAAAATCACAAATTCTGTGAAATGGTTTAAAGAATCCTTTCTGAAAGTTAAACTTAATATGATTATCATTTAGATATTGCTTAAATATAAGTTCTTCTTTAGTTGCTTTTTTAATAAGTGTTATTCTATATTTAGAGTTATTTCTTTGTATTTCTTTATTCATGATTTTTTGCTCCTCCTTTAGGTAAGAGAGAATAATAGCCTATGGTGTGGCTATAAAACTCAATATCTATTTTATCCATTTTCTCTTGGTAGATATTTTAATCTTCTCTAGATTCACATAGCTTAAGCCGTACAATCCGTAATATAATAACACAAGATTAACTTATAGTTGAATGTTATTATTAGTGTTACTCCTCCCCTAGGTTTTAGAGTGGAACAACTCAATGATTTAAGTTGGCTTCCAGAATAAGGCTCATTGATTCGCCCACCTTTATTCCAGTATACCCATTATAGCATAATTTATACTTAATGTCAAGTTGATAACTATGTGTATAAACTGTGGATAACTATGTGGATAATGTATATAACTTGACAAATCATTTAATATATGCTATAATATAGAATATGAAAAAATTAATAAAGCATTTCTCTATAGGAGAAGAATTTAAAAACAAGGTTCCAGTAGTCGGTTTAGTAGTTAAGGATTCAGAAGCAGAGGAAACAGGTAAGATGATTGCCATGTTATCTATTTCTATGATGTATGATGGTCGCTTAGTTGAAGCTAATATTCCATTAGAAAATGTTCCTGATTTTAAAAAACATATACTAGAAATTATTAAGGAAGCATCTAAACTTAAACCAAGTAAGGATACTATTCAAAAGAATTTAATAGAAGAACAAAATAAAGGATTCTAATATGTCAGAATTACCAAAGAAAATTGATTTAGTTGAACCTCTTGAACATGGTGAAACTAGAACTATAACTCTTGATGATGGTACTGAAGAAGAAGTATATATATCTAAGGTAGGTAATATTGTTACTCCTCCATCTGAAAGAAATAAGAATCAGGATTACTCACGTAGACAACTATGTTGGGACCTATATGTTAAGTCTTGGAGGAGTGGTAATCCTAATGCTAAAGGTGCTGCTATGAAAGCAGGTTTTTCTGAAAATACTTCTATTAATATTGGTAATCAAAAATGGTTTAAGGAAAAGAAAGATAAACTTAGACGTTCTAGTATGATGTCTAATGCTGAACGTAATTATTCCAAAATACTTAATTTACCTTGGACTAAGATGAAATTAGTTGAAGTAGGAAAAGATAATGATGGTAAACCAGTAATGGAACAACAAGAAGAAGTAGATGTAGATTTATTACGTGTTGTTGAATCTGCTTCTAAAACTATTATGACTACATTAGGAAAAGATGAAGGTTATTCTACTAAGACAGAAGTAAAAGGTAATATGCAAGGTGAGATAAAAATTAATTCTGTAAATTATGCAGATACACCAGTGCAAATTGAAAATCAAGTTATTGATGAAACAATTAAGATTGTTGAAGATAAAATATTAGAAGCAGTAATAGAAGAAAAATAATATGGAGATAACTCTACCGTACCACTTTAAACCACGTGATTATCAGTTACCAATCCTAAAAGCTTGGGACTCTGGTATTGATAGACTCTATTGGGTTGCACATAGACGTTCTGGTAAAGATAAAACTATATTTGCAAATCTTCCAAAGAAGATGATGGAACGTAAAGGAACTTATTATTACTTCTTACCTACTTATGCACAGGCTAAAAAGGTTATCTGGACAGGTGCCGACAAAGATGGATTCAAATTTCTAGACCATTTTCCTAAAGAAATAGTTAAATCAATCAACCAATCAGATATGATTATAGAACTTATTAATGGTTCTATTCTTCAGATGGTTGGAGCTGATAACATTGACCGTATCGTTGGAACAAATCCTATTGGAGTAGTATTCTCGGAGTACTCTCTTATGAAACCTGACGTATGGAACTTCATATCACCTATTCTACGTGAAAACGGAGGATGGGCTATCTTCATTATGACTCCCCGTGGAATCAATCACGCATGGGACCTAATGAAAACAATAGAACATGACCCTAAATGGTTCTGTGAAGTTCTTACTGTTGATAAAACAAGAGCATTAACACCAGAACAATTAGAAGATGCTCGTAAAGAAATGCCATCTGACTTATTTAAACAAGAGTATTATTGTACTTTCTTAGATAATGGACTTGGATTCTTTAAACGTATAGATGAAAATACATATAAAATAGAAGAATATAAATCAAGTGAACTTGCTATGTTTCAACTTGGTGTTGACTTAGCTAAATATAATGACTTTACTGTTATTTCTCCATTTAACCTTAATGATTTCCATCTTTTAAAACAAGATTCATTTAATCAAATGGATTATAACCTACAAAAGGCTAGAATTGAGAATGCATATCTAAAACATAATAAAGGAATGATAGTAATTGACTCTACTGGAGTTGGTGAACCAATATTTGATGATTTATATTCAAGAGGAATGAACATAACACCATTTAGGTTTAATAAAACAAGTAGAACTGACTTATTACGTAATCTACAAATATTATTAGAACAAGATAAGATAAAAATACCAAATGATGATGTTCTTATAACTGAACTTAAGTCTATGTCATATAATCTTAATGAAAATGGTACTACTTCTATTCAGGTTCCAGACGGTAAACATGATGATAGAATTATGTCATTAGCATTATCTGTTTGGCAAATACCAACTCAACCAATAAGAATAAATCAATACTCAAATCAATCAGTTTATGGAGGTGTAGAACCAATGTACCCAGAACTTGGGATTATGTAATATGAAAGAAAATAAAAAATGTATAGAATGTAATAAAAAATTTTACAAAAAATCTTCAGAATCAAAAAAATATTGGAATACTAGGAAATATTGCTCAATGAAATGTCAACACATAAAGACATCACAAAATTTAGTTCATGGTATTAATAAGGGTAAAAAATTAAATTTATCAGAAGAAGGTTTAGCCAAGAGAAGATTATTAGTTAGTGGTAGTAATAACTATTTCTGGGAAGGAGGAAAATCAAACTTAAGAAGATAAATAATAAATTTATTTGAATATAGACAATGGAGGTCTGATGTTTATCATAGAGATGATTTTACTTGTCAAAAATGCAACATAAAAGGTGGAAAATTAGAATGTCATCATATTAAAGCTTATTCAAAAATTATAAGTGAATATGATATAAAATCAACAAAAGAAGCACTAACTTGTGATGAATTGTGGGATATTAATAATGGTTTAACACTCTGTAAAGACTGCCATAAATTAACAGATAATTATGCGAATAAATCAAAAAACCCAGAGTTAGGACTCTAATACTTGACAAATAATTTGTTTTGTGGTATAATGTGTGTACAAATTAAATTTTTAATTAATCTAAATAATGGATAAACAACAAATCGTAGCTCAACATATTAAAGATAAGGAAGATTCCATTAAATTTAAGGAACGTAGATTCCAACAATGGAATGAATCTTATTCTTTATATAGAGATAAGATAAATATAAATAGATTGACACAACGTCAACCTATAAATATTCCTGTTATTCGTGAAACAATTCAAACTTGGTTATCTAAGATTGACGAAGCTCCAAAACTTAAATTTGAAACTCGCGATAAAAGCAATAAAGATAAGGATGCAGAAATAGTAATGAATGAATTATATTCATATTATTTTGATAGACTAAAATTAGATATTTTAGATAATGCAGAAAAGAAAATAGTAGGTTTACAAGGTAGAGGATTTAAAAAGATTGGTATATCAAATGGTGAAGTATTCATAGATTTGATTGACCCTTATGATATTGAAATAGACCCACGTGTAAACCCATTAGATATTGAAACAGCTACTTATGTTAAACAAACACATATTTACCGTTCTCTTCGTGAAATTTTATCTAATCCTAAATATAATGGAGATGCTAAAAGAGATTTAAAGATTTATTTAGACTCAAAAGCTGGATTAATAAAAGCAGCTACAGATGACCAATCATATCAATTACGTAAGGAAAGATTAGAAAATCTTGGAGTATCAAACTTTGACCAATATCAATCTTCTGATATTATGGTTGAACTAAATGAATCTTATGATTTAGTTTGGCATGATGATGTTAAAAGATTTATTCGTCATATTAGAGTTATAGCAACTGACTCAGTACTTTTATTGGATATGCCTTTAAAAGAAGCTATAGGTATTAAAAATATACCAATAGTAACTTGGGCTTCTGACCCTGATGCTGTAGATTTCTGGAGTGATGGTATAGCTGATTCAGTTAGAACTATTAATAAAGTTATCAATATGTACTTCTCTCAAGACCTTGAAAGTAGAACATATAGAAACTTCGGAATGTATTTCTTTAATACAATGAATGGAACATTCCAACCTAGAGCATTTGACCCAAAGCCATTTGGAATGTATGGTGTACCAGGAAATCCATCAGATATTGTTAAACAACTAGAAATTCCAGCTCTTAATGATACTAATAATCAAATTTCTTTCTTAAAGGATTTAGTTCAATCTTCAGTATCTCAAACAGCTTTAGAAAGAGGTGTTAAACAAGCTGGTGAACAAACTTTAGGACAAGTACAACTTTCTTTACAAAATTCAAGTCAAAGAAATAGTGTTGTTTCAAAAAATTATCGTAAAGCTTGGAAAGAACTTGGATTCTTATTTTATGAACTTCTAAAAAATAATAAAACAGGTGTTGTAACTCTATTTAAAAAGAGTTCAGATGGAAACTATAATGCTAAAGATATATTTACAAGTGATTTCTTAACTCCTCAAGGATATGAAATTAAAGTAGAAGTAGAATCTGAAGCAAGTGCAGCTGATGACTTTGACCTAAAGAAGATTCAATACATTAAAAATTCTTTCGCAACAAATCCAGTAGCATTAATGATTGCAAAGAAGAAAGAATTAGAATTAATGGATTGGACAGATGATGAAATTGCATCAGTAATGGCTCAAGAAAATCCTCAAGCACCTCTTAATACTCAACAAGACGCACCTAGTAAAGTTAATAACCCACAGGATAGTGTAGCAAATACAAATGCACTACCAGGAAATATATAATATGTTACAAAAATATTTAAAAAAATTAGGACTTAGTTCATTCTCTGACTTAAATGAAGAAGAAAAGAAAACATTTCGTGAATGGGAAGAAGCATTAAGTGGTAAAAAATTGACAGATAAAGAAGTAGAAGATTGGTTAAACGCAGAATATGATATAGCTACTTCTAGAATTTGTGAAGAAGGTTTAGATAAAGATGTGATAACATTCAGACAGGTCGAAATACGCTTCATTAAAAAAATTTTAAACTTTATTAGTAGTCCAAAGGTTGCTCAACAATTTGCTGAGAAATCAATTAAACAATTAATAGATTAATTATATGGCAAAGAAACCAATGAAAAAAGGAGGAAAGAAGTGTTAACTATTTAAGTTCTATGTGGGTTATAGTACCCCTTAAAAAAGCTATTAATAAGTAATATGCCAAACCTCGAAAGAGACGGCACAAACATTATGACACAAGAAGAAGCAAACTCTGTTTTAAATAACGGAACGCAAGTAGTGGATACTATAAATCCAGAAATAGCTACAGTCCCAGCTATTGATTATGAAAAGAAATTTAGTGAGTCTTCTAAAGAAGCTCTACGTCTCCTAGATGTACAAAAGGAGAAAGATATTGAAATCGAAAGATTGATAATCGAAAATGAATTACTTACAAAAGGCAAAGGTTCAAATGATTTTGAACCAAACACAGATAATCCTTTTCCAGGATTTGAAGAATTAGATGATAGTGCAAAAGAGCAGTTTATTAATTATACTAATGGGATAGTTTCTAAGGCTACTCAAGAAATTAATAAAGACCCTGCTATTGCCTTCGCAAGAAAGCAATTTAATACTCAGAAATGGGAAACTGCACTAAATAATGCTATTCTTAAATATCCTAAATTAGCTGAATCTAAAGATGAATTATTGATAATATCTTAATTGATGTTGCTAAAATACATCTATTCGATTCTTCTATGGAAATAGGAGCTAAGGATGAATCAGATAAAAATTCTCGTATTGAAATTGAACGTAATACTGCTGGTCCTAAAGAACCAAAGGTAAATCGTTCACTTGAAGATTGGACACGTATGCAACAAATGGAACCTCAAAAATTCCTTTCACTTTCAAAAGAGTTCAATGAAGATATGGCATCTGGTAAAATCTAAGGCTAAGTTATTTGTGTCATTAATAAATATTAATTTAATTTAACAATATGGCAAACAATTTAGCGGCTTTTACGCCCACAAAATATTCTCTTAAACTTATAGAAATTCTATATAATGAGACTATTTATACAAAAATAACAAACACAAAGTACGAAGGTACTATTAAGGAAAGTGGAGATAGAGTTCGTGTTCGTACAGCAGGTAAAGTAACTCTTAACGATTATACTAAAGGTATGACTCTAGTTAAGCAAGACCTTAACCCAACTTATGAAGATTTGATAATTGATACAATGAAATACTTCGACTTCGGAGTTGACGATGTAGATAAGATTCAAAACGATATAAGTGCTATTAATGAATATGCTCAAAGTTCAAAGGGAGTAATCTCTGAATACCTTGACGCAGCTCTTCTAGGAAAGATGGCAAAAGGTGTCAACGCTTCAAACGTAGTTGGTACAGCTTATGCAACAGGTACAGCCGCAGTAGCAGCAACAACAGGTGTTGTTACAGGTACTGGTACAACTTTCACAGCAAGTATGGTTGGTGGAACATTTACAATAACAGGTTTGTCAAAATCTTACCTAGTTACTGCATACACATCAGGTACAAGTATAACTATCAAAGACCTTGATGGAGTTGCTTATACAGGAGGTGCAGTTTCAGCAACAACTTACTCAATCGCAGGTGCGGTAGCTATTGCTCTTACAAAGTCTAACGTATATGCAAATATAGTTGCTCTTCGTACAGCTCTAGGTAAGTCTCTAACACCAAAAGCAGGTCGTTTCTTGGTTATAAACTCTCAATTCGAAGGTTTACTAATGCAAGCTCCAGAATTTATTCCAGCAGTAGGTGATTCTTATAATAAAGTAGTTGTAGGAGGAACTATCGGTAGAATAGCAGGATTCGATGTTTACACAAGTGAACTTGTTCCTGGTGATAATACAAATGGTTACTGGTTCTTAGCTGGTACAACAGAATACTGTTCATTTGCAATGCAAATCAACAAAGTTTCTGTTATCCCTTCTGAAGCAGACCCAACATCATTCGTATCTACATGTAAAGGACTTCTAGTATGGGGTTCAAAGATTTTCGAAGGAAATCGTGGTTACGGTGCAGTTCTACGTGCAACATTGGCTTAATAAACCAATAGTTCTACTCTACTCATCTCTTAGGAGGTGGGTAGGAATAGGATTATTAGATAATTAGTATAATAATAAAATGTCAGCATTAACAACAATACAAATTTTAAACTTAGCTAGAATTAAATTACTTGAAGCAACAAGTGAAATTATTTCAGATGATACTATTTTAATTTATACTAATTTAGCTTATTCAGATTTACAAAAAAGAATATTCACTAATGATAAAATACTTTCTGCTACATTAACTTTTACTAATGGAGTATCACCAACACCAACATTATTTGGAACACTATATGGTTCAGGACAAGATTCTAGTAATAATATTTTTGAAGAAGTATCTATAGAAGATTTTGATAATAAAGTTCAATATAATATGATTACAGTTGAAGGTGGAAATATTAAAATATATCCAAATACAACATCATCTGTAAATATTAAATATTATCCAACATTCGCTACTCTTACTTCTGGTAGTAATCCATCAATAAATGAATACTTCCACGAAGCAATAGTTTATGGTATTCTAGCTAGAGCTTTTGAAGATTTACAAGACCAAGAGTTAGCATCTTTTTACGATGCAAAATATGAATCAATGATTACAAAAAAAACATCAATTCAAAGTAATTATGAGGAAGTAAATCAAAGAGGTGGAGTAATGTTTTCATACCAAAAATTAATTTAATATGCCATTAAAAAAGAAAAAATTTTCTATTGTTCAAGATAATATGGTTAATGCCATAGATATTAATGACAATAAAGGTAGAAGTATACCTATAAATATGAACTTCATTGAAAATGGGTATCTTACAAAAGATACTGGTTTTTCTTTATCTGGAACTACTGAAACTACTTCAATACACTCATTATTTAATTTTGAAAAAAAAGATGGTACATCATTCTTCTTAAGAGTTAAAGATAATTATTTACAAAAATTTAATACTAGTACAAATCTATGGGAAAATACAAGTAAAACTGTTACAGCTGGAGCAAAGTTTGGTTATATAACTGATAGTGCTGGAGATGTTATGTATGCTTGTAATGCAGTAGATTCTATGTGGAAATTTGATGGTACAACATTTACTGATTATGCATCATCTCCAAAAGGAAATATTTTAGAAATATTTGAAGATAAATTATATGTAGCTGGTGTTACAACTGAACCAAGAAGTGTTTACTATTCTAATTCAGGAGTACTTACAACATTTACAGGTACTGATGTATTTAAACCATTAGGAACAGATAAAATAACTTCATTAAAAAACTATTATGGTTTCTTAATTGTATTTAAAGAAAAATCTATTTGGAAAGTATCAAGAGTACAAGATACACTTGGAACTTACTATAATAAACAAGAACTTCAATCTGGTAATTATGGAGCTTGTTCAACTAAAGCAGTATCTTGGGTAGAAAATGATATTTGGTTCTTTACAGGAAAAGAAGTAAGAGCTTTTGGATTTAAAGACCAACAAACAGGAGTTCTTGGTATTAATTCATCTGTTTTATCAGAACAAATAAAAGAATCATTAACTAATATAAATCAATCTAATTTTTCAAATGTAGTATGTTGGTATAATAATCGTAGATTTTATTTATCTGTTGGAATATCAAGTTCAACTACAACAAATGATACGTTATTTGTGTGTCATACTCTTTATAATAATTCTTGGACAAAATATCTAGATAGAGATAAAAGTAAATGTTCAGAACTATTCTCAATAAATAATGTAATGTATTCAGTAAAAAATGTTACTCCTTTTTCTGTTATTAAATGGAATGATTCATTAATAAATGATAATGGAGTTGCTATTTCATCACAAGTTACATTTAAAAAAATAGAAGATAAGGACTTTAACTTATTTAATATTTATAGATACTTAGACTTAATGTTTAAGAATCTACAAGCTAAAATTACAATCACAATTTACCAAGATAAAGCTGATTTAAGAACTACAATGGGTAAAGTATTTTATATTGGACTTGGTACAAATGATATGTTAGCTACAACTGGACAAGTACCATTTGGAGAAAACCTAGTTGGTGATGGATTTGGACAAAACCCAGAATCATCACCATTTATTAAAAGACGTGTATCATTCTTATCTAAAGCTCAATCAATTACAGTACAACTTTCAAATAGTGGATTAAATGATGTATTTACAATATGTCAATTCGCAGTTACAGGAATGAAAGAAACAAAAGAAACATTTAGTCCTGATGGAATTGTAAGTGTTAAATAGTTGACATTATTAATAAAATATGTTATAATACAATAAGATGTCAAAAATAATTCAAAATTACTATGTTCAAAAATTATCTCTAGACTGGTCTATAGGGACTGGTATATTTTATGTTACAACAAAACCAACAGTTAGTGATGGTTGGTTAGTTATATCTCCTAATAATCCTAATATAGTTGAAATAGTAAAATTTACTTCTACTGGAACTGATATAAATGGAGATTATATTTATGTTAGTCAAAGAGGAGTAGGAGGAACTATAGAACAAACACATACAATAGGAGAACCTATTCGTATGAACATTACTGCTGAATACTGGAAAGAAATGACAGATGATATTACTAATATTGTAGCAAGTGGTGTTCCTAATGCAAATACAACAACAATGGGAGGAGTAGAAGAAGCTACTGCTTCTGAAATAGATGCTGGAACACAAAATGGTTCAACTGGTGCAGAATTATTTATAAATCCAAAATTATTAAATGATGCACATAATATTCCTTTTGTAGTTCCTGGAACTTCGGAAAATATAATATCATCTAATGGTACAGATTGGATTAGTAGTAGTAGATTTAGAAAAAGTGTTGCTTCTAATAATTTAAAAATAAATAATACTACTGAACAACATACTTCTACTACTGGACTTGAAAAATTAAAAGAAGTAATGGTATATCATAGTGGAGTAATTAGAATAGTATTTGATTTAAAAGCTGGAAATGGAATTTGGTCTGCTTCAGGTAGAATTTATGTAAATGGAGTTGCTGTTGGAACAAATAGAAGTACATCTTCAACTTCATATGTTACTCAAACTGCTGAAGATATAACAGTTAATGCTTTTGATTTAGTTCAAATATATGCTTTAGAATCTGGAGGTTATGGAGCTTATGTAAGAAATATGAATATTTCATATGATTTAATAGATGATACTGATTATAATATAATAAAATAATTATATGGTTACACAAATACAAAATTTTTACATAGCAAAGATAACACGTAACTGGTCTGCTACAACAGGAGACTTTAATGTGTCTGTTAAACCTACAACAACTTCAGGATGGATAACAGTATCTCCTAATAACTCAACACTAAGAGAAATAGTTAAATTTTCTGCTACAGGAACAAATACTTATGGTGATTTTATTACTATAAGTAATATTTCTGATAGAGGTGTTGGTGGAACAAATGCACAAACACATACAATAGGAGAAGAAGCAAGAATGAATATTACAGCAGAGCATTGGAAAGAACTAAATGATAATGCAGTTGCTCCTAATATAACTATTGGAACTGTTACAGGTGGACCAACAGCTATTGTTACAAATAGTGGTACTCCAGTTAATGCAGTATTTAATTTTACATTACCAAAAGGAGACCAAGGAAACCCAGGAACTCCTGGAACAAATGGTACTAATGGAACTGGTGCAACTGTTGTTACAACAATATCTAGTCCTGGTTCTGACTTAAATGTTCCTTCTGAAAAAGCATTAAGGACTGAATTAGATGGTAAACAACCAGTTGGTTCTTATGCTACATCAACACAAGGAACTAAGGCTGATAATGCTTTACCTAAAACTGGTGGAACAATGACAGGTAAAGAAACATTAGCAGGACACGATGAAGTAGCTAAAACTTATACACCAGCAACAGGTTCTCAAACAGTTGCATTAGATTGTTCTGTAAATAATATTCATGTAGTTTCTGGACATGCTTCAGGAACAGCAATAACATTTACAATAGCAAATGCTACAAATTCTCAACCATTTATAGTTTCTATTCTTCAAGGAGGAACAACAGTTTCAACTATATCAGGATGGTTTGCAACTATTAGATGGGCAGGAGGTTCAGTTCCGATACTTACAGCAACATTAAATAAAAGAGATACATTTGGATTTATTAGAACAGGAGCTAACACATATGATGGCTTTATAATTGGACAGAATTGTTAATATGGCACTTACAGATAACTTAATTTCATATTATAAATTAGATGGAAATTCTAATGATAGTGTAGGTTCTAATAATGGAGCTGATACTTCTGTTACATATTCAACTGGAAATGGAAAAGTTTATCAAGGTGCAGGATTAAATGGAACAAGTAGTCATATAG
>Ga0302296_1001110_pt1 | contig 20191 bp, 12 predicted proteins | sample III_Fen_N3_1_FD_194546 | JGI IMG/M metagenome (GOLD analysis project Ga0302296, IMG submission 194546) | Peat permafrost microbial communities from Stordalen Mire near Abisko, Sweden - III_Fen_N3_1 | ecosystem: Environmental > Terrestrial > Soil > Wetlands > Permafrost | place: Sweden: Abisko...
TAATACGGCTCACATTTCAACAGAAAGCGCTCTTACCATGATCAACAATGTTCGATCAGTTTCTGATTCGATCGGAATTTTGGTTGATACTAAAGGACCTGAAATCCGTACACGAAATATTGATGAACCAATTAATGTTAAAGAAGGCGACATTATAAAGGTGAAGGGTGGAGAAGGTAAATCAAATCAGGAGCTTTTCTTTGTCAGTTACGAGCAAATTCAACGGGATGTACCTGTCGGAAATTTTATTTTAATTGACGATGGTGACCTTGCCCTCGAAGTAATTGAACAGACCGATGATTGTTTAATTTGTCGGGTTGGAAACAGTGGACAGATAAAGAATAAAAAGAGTGTCAACACGCCAGGTGTCAGTGTCGATTTGCCTTCAATCAGTAAAAAAGATGTCGAATTTATTGAATTCGCTGCACAAAACGATGTGGATTTCATTGCCCATTCATTTGTCAGAAATAAAAAAGATGTACTTGCCGTTCAGGAGATTCTCGACAAGTATAATAGTAGAATCAAGATTATTGCTAAGATTGAAAATCTGGATGGTGTAAATAATATTGATGAGATTCTTGAACACGCTTACGGAATTATGGTTGCCCGCGGTGACTTGGGAATTGAAATTGCTGCAGAAAAAATTCCTGCAATTCAACGTAGATTAATCAGGAAAGCAGTGCAACAAAAGCGCCCTGTTATTATTGCGACACAGATGCTGCACTCAATGATTGACAATCCGAGACCAACACGAGCAGAAGTGAGTGACGTGGCTACAGCCATCTACGATCGTACTGATGCAATTATGCTTTCAGGAGAAACTGCTTATGGCAATTATCCAATTGAATCCGTAAAAGTGATGTCAAAAATTGCATTAGAAGTAGAGGCAAGTAAAGACAGACGTAACGATTTACCAGTTCCACGCCTCGACAATGAAACTTCAGCATTCCTTGCTGAAGCTGCTGTACTTGCCTCGAAAGAATTGAAAGTAAAGGCGATTGTTACTGATACTCTTACCGGAAAAATTGCCCGTTATATTGCTGCTTTCAGAGGTGCACTTCCGGTGTATGCCAAATGTCATAATGGACGTGTAAAACGTGAACTTGCACTTTCATATGGTGTGTTTCCAAGCGAAATCCAATCAAAGAAAAACAAGCATAAATTGATTGAAACATCACTGCTTGACTTAGTTGAGCGGAATCTGATAACCGAAAAAGATACTGTTGTTTATGTTGGAGGGAATTTTGGTGTTGGAGGCGGAACATCATTTATTGAAATAGCCTCAGTTGAGCAGATGGCTCATGCAAAAATGAAAAGCTAATTAATCAGAATATTAATAATAGAAAAGGGTGCTCGTGGCACCCTTTTCTATTATTCCATGATTTTGGTTATCGCATATCTACAACTTCAATTCCTTTATATTTTTTTGAATCGAAAACAAAATCTGAATCAGCGAAAACTCCATCAGTTTTTAGTTGCGTGACGATCACATTGATTGTATTTCCATCCTTTCCAGTCATGATTGCTCCATGAATCAACATCTTTTGTTTGTCAATCATGAGTCTTATTTTTTGAATATCTCCCAATGGTTTTTGAGGAGTCAGTTCAATATTATAAACTGGAACTGTACCATCAACGGATTCGCTGACAAATTTATAATTAAATCCCTTTTCATAAATCGTAAAAATCTTTGCCGGATCCATTAATTCATCCGTCGATTCATCCAAATCAGCGATAGTAACTTCATTCGAATTAGTCATATAAGTCCAGATTGTCTTGCCATCACAAGTTATCTGCGTTCCCAACTGCGGTATATTCAACTTGTATTTTTTGCCTTTCAAAACGATTGAGCCAACGCTCTTGTCCTTCACATTTTCAGTTTTGTTTTCCATTTCGTATGAAAACTTGGCGTCAAGCGATGCCAGCGATTGGGTTGTTTTTGTAACCTTCTCCAATATTTCCTTTGCTTTTGCATCTTGTTGAGAATATCCTGCAAAAACAAAAACAGAAAAAATTGAAATTAAAAATATTTGCTTCATGTTCTAATTTATTATAGTTCTATTTGATTCCATTCAATAATTGTTCCAAACTATATTCATCCTGAATTAGTACTTGCCGAGCTTTACTTCCTTCGCTTGGCCCAACTATTCCGGCAGCTTCCAACTGATCCATCAACCGGCCAGCACGATTATATCCAATCGAAAATTTGCGTTGAATCATCGAGGTCGATCCAACCTGATTGGCAACGACTAACCGCGCGGCATCATCGAACATTTCATCCCGATTTCTTAAATCAACATCAGCCAATCCACCATCATTTTCGCCAACATAATCAGGCAAAAGTAAAGCTGTCGGATAACCTTTCTGTTCGGCTATAAATTCGCAAATACGTTCTACCTCTGGAGTATCAACAAAGGCACATTGCACACGAGTCATGGTACTTCCAGTTGATACCAACATATCGCCTTTCCCAATTAACTGGTTAGCCCCCGGTGTATCCAGAATGGTTCTAGAATCAATCATTGAAGCAACCTTAAATGCAATGCGAGTCGGGAAGTTCGCTTTAATTACACCAGTAATAATGTTGATCGAAGGTCGTTGAGTTGCGATGATCATATGGATACCTACAGCTCTGGCCAACTGGGCAATTCGCGCAATAGGCAATTCAACTTCTTTCCCTGCAGTCATAATCAAATCAGCAAATTCGTCAACTATAACTACAATATAAGGTAGATAACGGTGACCTTTTTCAGGATTTAAACGACGACCAATAAATTTGGTATTGTATTCGATGATATTTCTGACATGCGCTTTTTTAAGCAAATCATACCGCGAATCCATTTCAATGTTTACCGAATTCAGTGTATTTTTTACTTTCTGAATATCTGTAATAATAGCATCTTCTTCATCTGGCATTTTGGCCAAAAAATGCTTTTCGAGTGAAGAATAAAGGGTCAACTCAACTTTTTTGGGATCGACTAACACAAACTTCAATTGCGATGGATGTTTTTTATATAGCAACGAAGTGATGATGGCGTTTAGTCCAACTGACTTCCCCTGACCAGTTGCACCAGCCACCAAAATGTGCGGCATTTTAGCCAGATCCATCATAAATGTTTCATTCGAAATTGTTTTTCCCAAGGCAATCGGCAACTCATAAGTCGATTCCTGAAACTTTTTAGATCCAATAATCGAACGCATCGAAACTATTTCAGGTTTCTGATTTGGAACTTCAATTCCGATTGTTCCTCTGCCTGGGATTGGCGCAATAATTCTGATTCCCAACGCTGAAAGGCTTAGTGCGATATCATCTTCCAGATTTTTAATTTTCGCGATGCGAATCCCGGGAGCCGGAACAATTTCGTACAAAGTAATGGTAGGCCCAATAGTTGCCCTGATCTTCGTGATTTCAATCTTATAATGACGAAGTGTTTCAACAATCTTATTTTTATTCGAGATCAATTCCTCGTTGCTGACTTCAGCGTTTCCAGAAGCATGATCATCGAGCAATTCGAGGGTCGGATATTTATAGGAGGATAAATCAAGAGTTGGATCATAATCTGCCATAGTCGAAATAATTTCACCATCAGCCAATTCATCAACCATCTTTTCGGCAACTTGTAATTCGGGTTCTTTAACTTTAGACTTTGGTTTTTCAGTAGCAGGCTTTTCATCGAAAAGCATATCTTCAATACTAAGTTCCACATCTTTTTGTGAAACTGTATTTTCAATTTCAAAATCATCATCATTAAGCGAATCCGGATCAAGAATGGCCTTAACTTCATCGTGTTCAGTGATTCTTTTCGAAATAGCAGGATCTTCAATTTGCATTAGACCTTCCTGCTCTGCAACTGCTAATGTTTCTGCGGTGGTTAGTTTTTTGTCGTTTTTTGCAATTACCTTCGAAAACCAAGGCAGAAATTGCCTGAAAGTGACAACAAGTAGAATGAATAAGAGGAATAACAAAATAAAAGTCGCACCGATAGTCCCCAAAAATGAAGTTAACAAACTGGAAAAGATAAATCCATACATTCCGCCAACATACAGGAAGCTATCACCTGATGTAATATTCAATAAAAGGGCAAGAGCAATTGATGTCCAAAGCATCCAGAGAAAAGAAAATAAAAGTGTTTTAAGGAACCGTATTTCTTTATACCCAAAAAGGTTAAGTGCACTAACAAAAAGGATCAGGATAAAAAAGAAAGAGGGAAATCCAAACCCCAAATTAATAAACTCTTCGGCCAAATAGGCACCACCTTTCCCCGCAATATTCTGAACTTGCACTGAAGGATCAAAAAAGTCAAGAAAAGGCATATCAAGTTTACTTTGATCGACTGCGCCCGAAAAAATATAAGATACAAAAGAGACAGCCAAGTATCCACTGAAAAGCATTAAAAATGCTCCAAGTGTATATTTAAACTGATTACTCTTAAAAAAATTAACTGTACTCTTAATCTTAGCAGACTTAGGAGCCCTTACTGATTTTTTTACCGGTTTCGTGATTTTTTTAGCCATTCTTTAGATAATTCGTGCGCAAAGTTAACGATTTTTGGCTAGGTATATTTTATCGCCAATTGATTATGAAACAAAAAATTATTGCATTTTATGCATTCATCGCTACCTGCTGTTTAAAAGCATCGATTACTTTCTTTAGTCAAAACATTGGTCATGATTAAATTTCATTACTTTTTTTAAGTTTACCTGAAATCTGTTTCTTGAATTTATGAAGTAAATACCATTAAATCCTTTAAAATTCAAAACAAAATATTGTATTACTGATACTAATTATACGCAAATAATATATTCTGAATATGCAAAAAATAGCTGTAGTGGCATTGGGCGGGAATGCATTGCTTCGTGAAAATGAAGCTGGAACCATTGAACAGCAGGAAGCAAATACGACAGACACTCTCGAAAACCTGATCTTTCTTTTAAACGAAGGCTTTGAACTGGTTATTACCCATGGCAATGGACCTCAGGTTGGTAACATATTGATGCGGAATGACGCGGGACAACAATTGTATGACATTGCCCCAATGCCTTTGGATGTTTGTGTGGCAGATTCGCAAGGTGGCATTGGTTACATGATCGAACGGATGATCCGGAATGTCCTTCAGAAACATGGAATAATAAAAAATGTAATTACTTTGGTTTCGATGACTTTGATTAATCCTCATGATCCTGCTTTTTCAAATCCAACAAAAGGAATTGGCAAAATATATTCAGAAGAGGAAGCAAAAAAACTTCAGGATGAAAAGGGCTGGATTTTTAAACCTTCACTAAAAGCTCATGGTGGCTGGCGTAGAATGGTATCATCACCACAACCAATCGATATCATTAATCGGGAAATCATTGAGAATCTGGTTCGTGCAGGAAATATTGTTATTGCGGCTGGCGGTGGAGGAATTCCGGTTTATTATGACAAAAATAATGATTTGCGTACCTTAGATGCGGTTATTGATAAAGATTTAGCTTCTGCACTATTAGCGACCAAAATCAAAGCCAATGAATTTTACATCCTTACCGATGTATCGTTCATTTATAAAGATTTTGGACTGCCAACTCAGGAAAAACTCGAATTTCTGAATTATGCGGATACTATAAAATATTTGGAGGTGGGTACATTTTCTGAAGGTACAATGGCTCCAAAAATTAAAGCATGTCTCTATTTCATAAAAAACGGCGGATATAAAAGTGTAATTACTGAAGCGAAGAAACTTGAAGATAAATCGTATGGATCTAAAATTACGATGGAATATGACCAATAACAAGTTTAAAGTTTAAAGTCAAAAGTTCAATGCTTGGAACTTAACTTTGAACTTTAGACCACTGACAATCAATAACAAATTCAATAAATAGAATCATGGGAATCAATTTAAAAAACAGAAGCTTCTTAACCTTGCTCGATTTTACAGCAGAAGAAATTCAATATCTACTCAGCCTGGCTTCAAAACTTAAAAAGGCTAAAGTGAATGGGCTCGAAGAGCAAATGCTTGGCGGAAAAAATATTGCATTAATATTCGAAAAGGCTTCGACTCGTACCCGTTGCGCATTCGAAGTGGCAGCTTTCGATCAGGGCGCACATGCCACTTATTTAGGTCCAACAGGTTCGCAAATCGGAAATAAGGAATCAATTAAAGATACAGCACGTGTTTTAGGGCGCATGTACGACGGAATCGAATATCGTGGTTACGGACAAAGCATTGTTGAAGAGTTGGCCCAATATGCCGGGGTACCAGTCTGGAATGGACTAACGACTGAGTTTCATCCGACCCAGATACTTGCCGACATGCTGACCATGAAAGAACATTCAACAAAGCCACTTTCAGAAATTAAATTCTGCTACCTGGGTGACGCCCGAAATAATATGGGTAATTCGTTAATGGTTGGAGCGGCCAAGCTTGGGATGGACTTCCGTGCAGCTGCACCTGAAAGTTGCCAGCCAAGCCATGAATTACAGCAAAGATGTCGACAGATTGCGGCTGAAACGGGTGCAAAACTTTTAATTACCGAAGATTTGGCTGAAGCTGTAAAAGATTGTGACTTTTTATATACCGATGTTTGGGTTTCGATGGGCGAGCCAGAATTAGTCTGGGCTGAAAGGATTAAGTTGCTTCTACCCTATCAGGTGAATCAAAAAACTATGCAATTAACTGGAAATCCAAATGTGAAATTTTTGCATTGCTTACCTGCCTTTCATAACCGTGAGACCAAAATGGGGGAAGAAATATTCCGGAAATTCGGATTAGATGGTCTGGAAGTTACCGAAGAAGTCTTTGAAAGCGAAGCTTCCATTGTATTCGATCAGGCCGAAAACCGATTGCATACGATTAAAGCAGTGATGGTGGCAACAATTGGTTAGTTATCTCGTTTTACCTTGAACCGAAATCAATCTTACAATTTGAATTTATTCGTCGCATTTATTACCAAAATCATCGATTTTTAGCTAATTTTGAATCATTATAATTTAATCCATCGAAAAACTGCATCATGACTCTAAGAAATCAATTGGATGATATTGATCTAAACATTCTGGATATTATTTCAAAAAACGCCCGGATCCCATTTAAAGACGTAGCTTCAGAAGTTGGAGTTTCAAGAGCAGCTGTGCATCAAAGAGTTAACAGAATGATTGACCTGAATGTAATTGTAGGTTCAGGATACCATATCGACCCAAAAAAAATTGATTTCAAGACCTGCACCTACATTGGCATCTTTCTCGAAAAAGGGAGCTTATACTCCACTGTTGCAGATCAACTTAAAATGATACCAGAAATCGTTGAATGTCATTATACTACTGGCCAATATGCCATATTTGCCAAGGTCTATGCCAAAGATAATGAACACCTCCGTGATATTCTGAGCGATAAAATTCAAAAAATTGGTGGAGTTGCAAGTACTGAAACGTTTATTTCGCTTGAAGAAACGTTTAAACGCGAAGTCCCAATCTTTTAGATGACTGCTATTCGGTTTTAAAACCAAAATTTCCTGGCGAAATTCCAACTTTAAATTCGTCGATTAGTTTTCCTGAAGGAGCATATCGGTGGACAATACCATTCTGCCTGTGATCTATGGCATCGCCAACATAAATTTCAGATGTCAAAGGATCAATTCCCAAACTATAAAACCCTCCGTATAAGCTGGCATTTTCCGAAGTGATAAATGGTTGCTCCGGGATTCGTTTATCAGCAATTGACATTTTCCAAACATGTTGGTTAAGGTAGTAAATGGTGTCATGTGTCGGGTTTATGCAAAGCTTCAGCGGATGATCACCAAGTGCAAAGCGAAACGATCGTTCAATTTCCCGAGTTTCGGCATCAATCTTCAACAAACCAGGTTGTTCATAACCATATGGACTGCCTTCAAATCCGCCATCGGTCAGTACCCATATCTTATTATACTTATCGATTACCATACTATTTGGCTGCTTAAACACTTCAATTGAATCAACTAATCGATCTGTATTCGAATCAATTACCAAAATTTTATTATCATACGACCAACAGTTAACAAAAATCTGGTCTTTATATTGCAGCATCTGTTCAGTCGAATGCTGACCGAATTCTGATTTCGAATTATTAACCGAAATCTTGCCAGTTATCTGGAACGTTTGTGGATTGAAAATGGTAATCTTTCGGGCATATAGATCAGTCACATAGGCTTTCTGAGTATCAATAATATGAACATACCGTGGTGAACTTAAGCCGGAAATACTTCCCTTAAATTCGGCCGTCCTGCTATCAACTACATAAATTTTGCCCGAATTATTTACAACAATAAATGCCATATTGTTCCATATCGCTATCGATTGGGCCACATCACCCAAAGGAGCGCTGTTTCTGGCCTGAAATAAGTCATTGTAAACCCTTTTTATTTCAGGATCATAAAAGGACAAAGACGAGTTGCCGTACATGAAATTTCCTTCGTTAACGATATAAACACCCCTACTGCCAGAAAAATTAAAGAACACGGTATTCAACGGATCTTTAGAACAAGAAAAAAACGTCAGAAAAACGAATATCAAAGATGCCATACTCCCTGCCCTTCGTCTTCGGTCTTTCGACTTCTGATTTCCAACTAGTTCCCTCATCCTTTTCCCTTGACTTTCTCTCACTTCTTATAACTTATTTGAACGGTTAATGAATAGTAACGACCCGGCATTGGACGCCATAAAATGGCCATATAGTCTGAATTTGTGAGATTCTCAATATTGGCCACAACATCCATCGAAAAAGGTTTAAAATCGAACCTCCGACCAACACTTAAATCAAGCAACCAATAGGGATTCAGTACCTTTTCAAAGTCCGATTCTACATTATTGCTTGAAGTATATCGTTTACCCGTAAAAGGCGCATTCAATTTCAGATAATAGCTTTTATAATTGGCTTCAGCAAACAGATTCGCCTTATCTTTTGGTATATAAATCAACTGCTTACCTCTCGATTCGTCAACTGATGGAACAGCGTCAATGTTTGAAGTTGCAGAATGCGAATAATTACCCTTCAAATCGAAAGACAAGGCCTGCGCCATTTGAAAGTGCAATAAAAACTGCATTTCAGCACCTCGGGCAAAAACCTTACGAAGGTTATTCGCTTCCCAATACGATGCACCATTTGCCGATGGCTGCCAAACGATCCAGTCATCGATTAATGAAGCAAATCCTATAATTTGTCCAGAAAAAATAATTTTATCACCTCTTTTGGAATAGGCTATTGCTAGATCTCCTGAATAACCATCTTCCGGTTTCAGATTAGGATTTCCGCCTGGAAACCAATACAAATCATTCAAATCTGGCTGATGATAATTGCGCGACAGATTCATTTTCAAAGCGATATCCTGCTTTTTATCCACTAAATATTCTGCACCAAACGAAGGAATAAATCCAATTAATCGACTGTCATACAAATCACTTCTAAACAGAAGCGAAAGTGATACTTTAGGTATTGGTTGAAAATGAATGGCATTCAACAGCGAAAACTCAAGTCGATCCTGATTGTAACCGATCTTCTGCGCCCGATCGAAAACCGAAACCTGATGATATCCTGAACTTAGCGACCAATCCAGACTCAGATTTTCCCGCAGTTTCCAGTCAAAATTCAGATTTCCGGTATAGCTATACTCTTTACTCCGGCTATCAAAATTCACAAAATTAGCTTCAGTACTCGATCTGAAATAATTTAATCGATTGCTGTTCAGCCCAACAATTAATTCCAGTTTGCTTTTTTCCGTCAGGTATTTCCACGAACCAACTGCCCGAATATTTCGATCATTCTGTGTTTCCTTTCGCACATCACCTTCAAATGACATCAATTGTGGCAAATCACGATCGCTTTGATATGCCCACAATTTGGCTGAAAGCGTGTGTTTTGCCAATCTGTAATAAAGTTCCTGAAGCATACCTAGCTTTTCGTATCCAGCATTCTTTTGAATAGATTCGTGCATGGGTAAAACACCATAGTTGAAATATCGAAAATCATTCTTGCTTTGATCTGAAAATAAACGCGTTTTCAATTGAATCCGACCATTTCCAAAGCCGACATTCAGGTATTCTTTGGCAGTTGAAAAGCTTTCAAGTGTTTGTACATAGCGAACACTAAACCGGTCGGTCCAATCAGGCTTGTTATTAATCAAAACACTTCCGCCAAGCGCTCCAGAGCCCGACTGCAAAGAACTTCCGCCATGTAAAAGAGTGATATCATCTATAAAATATACGGGGAACAACGAAAAATCAACATCTCCCCGCATGGGTGAATTGAGCTTGATTCCATTCCAAAACACCTGTGTATGCGAAGGTGCCGTTCCCCGGAACGAAGCTGTGGCTGTCGAGCCTCTTCCGTATGATTTCATGAAAACCGGAGAATAAGACGATAACAATTCCGAAATTGTCTGCGTTTTCATCATCTGAAGCGCTAATGTATCGATATGCGTAACCATTGATCCAGCTTCCTCAATTTTCCGTTTACCAAAAACCTGAACTTCCTGAATGTGAATTGTATCAGTAAGCTTCTGAGCAAGAATTTCATCAGAAAAACAAAACAAAACAAACCCACAAAGCAGGAATTTGAAATTTATCCGGATGAGATTTTTAGTTTTTGAGATCACCAGTCTACTTTTTTACAATTTTCTGCTGAAACACCAGATTCCCGGATTTTACCCGAAGAATGTATAACCCTGACGACAATCTTCCTAAATTTAATTCAGTTCCAGGCTCTTTCTGAACGAAAACCAAGGATCCTGCAACATTGAATAGCTCTACTAAATTGATGTGTGAAGAGCAAGATATTTTTATCCATTCAGTAAATGGATTGGGATATATTTGGCATTGTAAAGACTGGTCCAACTGTGGATTGATTCCAGTTGCCAAATCTGCAACTAGTTTCGCTTCATCGATTCCCGAGCTGATCATATATTCGCCTGATTGTTTTGCCACAAATAAAGCCTTTCCAAATTCATCAGTTGTAAGAATAACGTTATTATTGATCTGATTTTTCAGACCAACATGAACAGATTGATTAGCAATAACCTCTGAAGAATTGACTGATACATTCCTTTCAACATTCATCGCACATAAATATTTATTTAGCTGTATTTCAATAGATTGATTAACACTAACTGAATCATCACTTAACGTTAAATTCGTTATCGTCCAAGGCAAGCTATTATCATTAATCTGATAAATTAATATTTCGTCGTTGTTATTAATCTTGATTTTGTCAAACCCTGAAACAATTGGCTGTTGGTTGAGCATTACCACCCAGGTTTTCCGGTATGATTCGGACGTTCTTGAACCACCGTAGCCAAAAATATAAGCTATTGAGCCATCTTCAACCGATGGAACTTTCCACAAATAAAGGGCATTGGCTCCTTCAGCATCATCGCGGAAGGCCCATTCGCTGCCAAGTCCGGCAGTTTTAAATACAGAGGCAATTGCATGCGCAAGCGAAACAAAGCTGATATCTGTCAATCCGTAGCTTTTTTGATTGTTGTTAACCTTTGCTGTCAAATCAAACTGTTCAACCCAAACCGCTTGTCGCGGAACGATTGTTTTTTCGCTTGTTTTCACCGAAATGAAGACTTTTTTCTGTGTCGATTCTGGAACAACCTCCATTAACACAGAATCGCGGATCAAATGATTTTCAGGTACCTCCAGATGCAACCAGCTTTTCCCAACCTGTTTTCCTTTCAGGTAATATTTTCCGTCTAAGTTGACAATCTCGGCAATCTGAGTATCATCAATGCGCCACGAAGTATTAATTCCGGTCAAAACAGCACCATTCTGATCGGTCAATTTCCCTGTAAGCTCCAGTTTATCATTGACTTTCAGACTATTTGAAGGAACAGTGATTTTCGCAGATCCGACAGAGAATATCACAATTTCCTTTTCGGAATAAAGATTGGAATTCGTTGCCGAAGTAGCTCGCAATTGAATCGTTCCGGCATTTTTTGCAACGAGTTTTCCATTTTGAATCATAGCCAATCCTGGATTACTGACACTCCATACAATCTCAGCATTTGCCTGCCTGATTCCACTTTCAAACAAAATGGCATTCAAATCAACACTTTTGCCAACCCCAATTTTACTTGGTAACTCCTTAATTACGATCACTGATTGAACTCCGGAAACCGCAGCGGGCTCCACATCCCGTATTCCGGTAATTTCAGTCGATATTTCGCCTAACCACCCCGCAAGTGCGTTCATACCCGTATAAATCCGGATAAAGTGAATTTCATCCAATTTCACAGGTTTTTTATCCTGATCAACCGCCCAACTAATATCAATCGCATCTCCGCCACTTCCTTCAATGGCCGAAGTATATGGATTATCAGGTAACTTTTCAGTTAATGACAAAACCGGTGTATTATCGGCGTAACCAAACGTTTTGTGATAGGAAATGACCGAACCCGGAGTCGACAAATCAATCAGCCCATTTATTTCAGTCCCTTTTAGCGTGTACTTATCGGTTGCAACATTCGGAAACAAATCAGATTTGGGATAATAAGGTTGCTGATGAAAGCTATTTTCAGGAATAATTCCCGAACCTCCAAAATTATCAGACCAATGAATGTCAATGGCTTTGGTCAAACCACTATTCTGGTAGATAACTTCATATGAGGGAACTGTAGTATTCCAATAATGCTCACTTCCGGAAATCTCATACCAGGTTTCGTCCGGAATACCATTTCCATTTTCATCTTTCATTACCTGAATAATTCCAGGCTCCGACCAGGTTATCGTTGGATTTCCATACACGGTAAAGTCGACTCCATAAGGATTTGCCGGATCGTTTTGAATACCCTGTGAAAAATAAACAGTGATCGATCCACCGAAAGCACCCATACTTACCATTCCTTTATTTGTTCCAACCAATGAATTCGCTGCGGACGGCGTTCCAATAAAATCGGCATTCGTGTATTGTCCCGGAGCCGGCAAATAATCCAGAACTTTGGAAACAAACTGAGCTTCTGCACGTCCGAACGAAAACATCAATAAGCTGATGATGAATAACTTGTATGAGATTTTAGGTTGAAACATTTGCTGTAAAATCTGATTACTATTTTGGATTTTGCAGCTTTTCAGGAATGAAAAATGAAAAGGATACACGGTTTTTTGCTTTTTCGCCGAAAGCTTCAAAATCCAGATTTGCACAGGCAGGTCTTCTGACTTATCCCCCTTTTAACGCCTTCCCGCTCCGAAATTACCGGAACAGTGGTTCACTGTTAAAAAGTTATACAGGAATTACAGCAGCGGGAACTGTACAGGAATCACCGTTGATCGGACTCACCTGTTTCCCTTTTAATCCTCCTAAGAGGAACCTATTCGGCGACAAAGTTATACAAAAGAATGGAAGAATAATTTCCAATTCAGGCAGATTACATCGGAAGTTCATAAAATGCCAAAATGAGAATTTCAATCAACAAACATCTTACTGAATGACAACACAATAAAGGATTATTCTAATCAAAAATAGATTGTTAACAATTCTTCAACCGAAACCCCGAATTCGCACTAAAAATCTCTTAAAAGTGCGTATTTTTGCACCACAATCAAAGCTGCAACAATTTATGTTTGAAAAGCTAATTCATCTTGAAGGAATTGATCCACTGGAATTTTTCGGCGTGAATAATGCCAAAATGAACCTGATTAAATCCTTTTTTCCCAAACTGATTATTGTATATCGCGGCAACGACGTGATCATCAAAGGTGACGACGAAGAAATTCTGAGGTTCGAATCCAAGTTTCATTTGATTACCGATCATTACAACCAGTTCAATGTATTGCCTGACGATGTGATTAACCAGGTTTTCCTGAATGAATCGGAAGGAATTTCAGAAACGCTGGACGAAGAAAAAGATGTTCTGTTATTCGGGTTAAACGGCAAAGCCATTCGTGCCCGTACACCCAATCAACGACTGTTGGTTGAAGTCTGCAAGACTTCTGATCTCATTTTTGCCATTGGACCTGCAGGTACCGGAAAAACTTACACTGCCATCGCTCTGGCCGTCAGAGCCTTGAAAAACAGGGAAATCAAACGGATTATTCTGAGCCGCCCGGCAGTTGAAGCTGGAGAAAGACTTGGATTTCTTCCGGGAGATTTAAAGGAAAAGATTGATCCATATTTGCAACCATTGTATGACGCACTTCTGGATATGATTCCGGCAAAGAAACTGGACGAATTCATGAAAGACGGAACCATTCAAATAGCGCCACTGGCATTTATGCGTGGACGAACACTTAGCAATGCCTTTGTAATCCTCGACGAAGCCCAAAATGCTACCGTCCTCCAACTAAAAATGTTCCTGACCCGAATGGGACTTAATACCAAATTTGTTGTCACTGGCGATGAAACACAAATCGACTTGCCTTTCCAGAGCCCTTCAGGATTAATTCTGGCTAAAAAAATTCTGAAGAACATTAAAGACATTTCCTTTGTTCAGTTTGATGTAAAAGACATTGTCAGACACAAATTGGTGCGCGACATTGTTTTGGCATACGAAAAGCATCATGCACATGAACTATTGAGGAAAGAAAAAGTGAAAGAGAAATTAAAAACTGATAAAACAGAAGAAAATGAGTAAAGCATTAACCCGTACCGATTTTGATTTTCCGGAACAAAAGAGTGTTTACCACGGAAAAGTGAGAGATGTATACAACATCGATGATGAATATTTGGTCATGGTGGTCAGCGACCGGATTTCGGCATTTGATGTGGTATTGCCCAAAGGCATTCCTTACAAAGGACAGGTATTGAACCAGATAGCAGCTAAATTTCTGGATGCCACCAGCGATATTGTTCCAAACTGGAAAGTGGCAACTCCCGATCCAAATGTAACAGTTGGTCATCACTGTGAACCGTTTAAAGTAGAAATGGTTATCCGTGGCTACCTTACCGGTCATGCATGGCGCGAATATAAAAGCGGCAAACGAATGCTTTGCGGAATCGCCCTTCCTGAAGGAATGGTTGAAAACCAGAAATTTCCGGAACCCATCCTTACTCCCACAACTAAGGCATCAGAAGGGCACGATGAGGATATTTCCAGAGAAGAAATTATCGAGCAAGGTATCGTGCACCAACACGACTATGAATTGCTTGAACAATATACCCGTGAAGTATTTCGCCGAGGTACGGTAATCGCAGCAGAAATGGGTCTGATTTTGGTTGATACCAAGTATGAATTTGGGAAAAAGGATGGAACAATTTATCTGATTGATGAAATCCATACTCCGGATTCATCGCGCTATTTTTATGCTGAAGGATACGAGGAACGTCTGGCAAAAGGTGAAAACCAAAAACAGCTTTCGAAAGAATTTGTTCGTCAATGGCTGATCGAAAATGGGTTTCAGGGCAAAGAAGGTCAGGTAATTCCTGAAATGGATGAAGCTTTTGTATTATCGGTTTCAGAACGGTACATCGAACTTTACGAGAATATTACTGGAGATAAATTTGTGAAATCAGATTTATCCGACATTCAGGGACGAATCGATAAAAACGTCAGGAATTTCCTGAATAACTTATAAAATAAAGATGGCTGCCTTAAAAACTAAGGCAGCCATTTTTGAAAAATATAGAAATACCGAACGACTGATTTTCTGTTTGAATTAGAACCTTGCAGAGATAGATATTCCGGGTAAGTTAACCAAAGCATATCCTCTGGGTGAAAGCTGAAAGTATAAATCTCCATTTCTGAAAAGAACATTCCCGTTCACCTGAACTCTTTCACAATCAACAGGTAGCTCCCTGAAATATACGTTGCGCGGAGGTTCAACTACATAATAACCAACCCCTTTTCGATAACTGTAAAAACGATTGCCATAATAGTAGTAATCGTCTCTATCATGGCGAAATACTACTGGATTTCGGTCGAATCGCTGATAAACACGTCCGTATCGGGGATGTTCAAAATAGTCAGATTCGTAATGTTTATATCGGTTGTATTTCGGACGATACTCCTGACGGTCTTCCCGGTTATTCCAGTTTTTTCGCTCGTAGCTGGCATCCCGGTCGTCTCTCCGGTTGTTATAAGCGGTTTTGTCATCCTTGCGATCGGACTCCCGATATTCTTTTTTTTCGCGACCGTTTTCTTTTTTTCCTTCTTTCCCGCGATTCTGAGCATTTACATCAACTGTAGAAACAGTCATTGCTGTTACAAGAATTAAAACCGGGAAATACTGCCTAAAATTATTTAAAGTTTTCATGGCCTAAAGTTTTAAGGTGAATCAATAATTGTTTGAACTTTACCGGTAATTGATTTCTCTAAAACAAAGCCTGTGCCAAAACAAAAGAAAATTCAAGGGAAAATATATCATATTGAAACAGAGTATTTTAAATACTCAATCAATTTGAGGTCTTCAACTAGTTTGATTGACTAAACCGCCACTCTTTTATTGGTTTTTGTGTACCAGATGTATCCTGAAACATTTTCGAACCCACAGTTCTTCAAATCGCGCATGTAGGAACGCAATTGATATTTATAGTTATCCGACTCCAAATCTCCCGATTTATAATCGACGACCACTACCCCATCAGCGCCAATCATGATGCGGTCAGGACGTTTAATGCCATTTGAGCCGGTCAGAATGTTTCGTTCGTTCACCACTCTGAAAGTCCCGTCAAACCACGATTTTACCTCCCGATCGGTAAGTAATTCAGTAAGTTCTGCGAGCATTTTTCCAGCTTCGTCAGAACTAATTTTACCTTCGGTTTCTATTCGCTTCACTGCCTTTTGCAAATCGCCGGTCGTTTCAATCAGCGATAAAATCTCGTGTATCAGTTTTCCTTTATTAATACCGCTTTGCTTTTTATTATCGTGCGTAAAAAAGTCTTCGCCTCGTTTCCTGATGTTCAAAAATTGTCTGAAGTCCGCGAATTCAAAGGCAGAAAGCCGCACATCCTTCATTCTTGGCTCCTCCTTTTTCTTTTCCTTCAATGCCGAATATTCGCCAATCTCAACCAATAATTTTTCAGGATCATAGAAAGCTTCAAACTGAACCGATTCATCAGTTTTTAATCCGCAGAAGCCTAATCCAGATTGCTTTTCAACGGCCAGTTTCAGTAAATCACCAACAGTAGTGAGTTTGCTTGAGAAAGATGCCCAAATATACAAACCCGCCTTAGCACGTGTGAATACAACGTACATCAGGTTCAGGTTATCGATGTAAGTATTGAACTTCTCTGCAAAGTATTCGCGGTAAAAAATCGATTTTCCAATATCCGCTTTAAACCGCACCGGTACCAATTCCATTTCATTAAAAGGCTCAACATCGGGCTTGCACCAAAGCAATGGAGCCATATCAGGCGACGAATGCGGGTGAACAGACCAATCGAAAAACGGCACAAACACATGGGTAAATTCCAGACCTTTCGACTTATGAATGGTCAGCACATTGATGGCATCAATACTGTCGGAAATCGGGATGGTAAATCGATCGCCATTTTCGTTCCACCAATTCAGGAAGCTGGTTAATTCCGAAGCATGGTTACGCTCAAATACCGAAATCTGATCGACAAAAGCCTGCAGATAAGCCAGCTCATCAGCCAGACTGAATAAATTAAATTTTTCGCAAATGCTGTAAATAATCTCCAGGATAGGTTTTCCAGCGACCAATTCTTCAAACTGTTTACTGGCGATATAATCCGACAAAGTGAGTTCGGAATCTGGAGTTTGAAGTTCGAAGTCCCAGACTTCTGGTTCCGAGTTGCAAGTTCCGGATTGCGGGTTTTCCTTCGGACTCCAACCTTCGGTTTCCTGCCTTCCGACTTCTGCCTTCCAACTTCCAACTTCTTTCAGTCTTGGAGATATCTTCCGGTAATACAGATAATTCAACTGTGCATTCACCACCTGATCATCCGGATTCAGGAAACCGGCCAGAATGGAAATAATCAGACTGATAACCTCAGAATTGTTGATATATAAGGATTCTCCGGAAAGAATATCGAAGTTGTATTGTTGGTTCTCCGGAAGGCTTTTCTGCTCCAGAAACAGGTCGGCAATCAGGCGGGCTTCCTTTTTCTGGCGAACCAGAATCGCCATTTCAATGGCCTTTACACCTTTATCCTGAAGCGATTTGATCGATTCAATCAATTCGGAAAGAATCATTTTTTCATTTTCGTCGGCCAGTTCTTTTTTCGATTCCAGAAACCGGACTCGTACCTGTCCCAAATCAGCAACATCTTTATTCGAAACCTCCTGAACGCTGTCGGCATACACTTCCGGAATGGTAATTCCAACCGGATTTTCAGTAATCTCAGCTTCTGCAAGTTCACCTTCAATATGCTGCTGAAGCAATTCGGGCACCAACCTGAAAATCGTATTGTTAAAGCGAATCACATTACCATGACTACGCCAGTTGCTACTCAACACTTCGTTTTGAAGACCAAAGACCGGGAAACTTTCGCCCAGCTTGCCGGCCAGCAACCGCCAGTCGCTGCTACGCCAGCGGTAAATGGCTTGTTTCACATCGCCAACCACCATTCCCAGATTGCCTTCCGACAAGGAATTACTGATCAGCGGACGGAAATTATTCCATTGCAAACCCGAAGTATCCTGAAACTCGTCGATCATAAAATGCGAGTAGACTGAACCGGTTTTTTCGTACACAAATGGTGTCTCGGAGTCGGCAATCACATCTTTGAGCAAATGCCCCGAATCGGAGATCAGCACAATTCCCTTTTCGCGACACAATTCTTTGACCGATTTGCGTAAATCGACCAGAATACCCAGCGTGTACAATTGATTGACAATGAGTTTGGCGGTAATGTATTTTCGTTTTTCGGTTTCGATCAGGCGAACAGCTTCCTGTAATTTGGGCATCAGTTTGGTTTCGGCCACAGCCAATAGTTGCGATTTAATGGGTTCTTTCACCGTTGCTGTTACCCAGCCCAATGCATCGGTCGCCGCCCGAAGTACCGTATTCGATGGTTCAAATTTAAAGTCTTTCATCTTCTGAAAACTGGCCGCCGGACCACTACCCTTCCCTTTGAAATCGTCGGTTGACAATCCTTCCATCGCCAGAATATTCAAACCTTCCTGACCCAGCGTTTTTATCCTCGTTTCGTACAGAACGATGATTTTGCTGAGTTTTCCGCGGTAATCTTTCAGAAAGGCGCGGTCGTTCAACTTTTCGTACAAATTATCGTTCAGCGATTTAAACGTCTCGTTGTAAATCTCGTTTCCGAGACGAAGAATGTCTTTTTTTAGGTTCCAGCCTTTGCCTTCGCGAATTTTGTCAGAAGCAAACGCATCGAGCCATTCCAACAGTTTCGGGTCTTCTTCAACCGATTGAATCATTCGGTCCGTAGCCTCCTCCAGAATACTTTTTTCGTCCAACTCCACATTGTAGGCCGCGTTAATGCCCAGTTCGCGGTTAAACGCCTTGATGACGCGCTGAAAAAAGCTGTCGATGGTGCTAATGGAAAACCGCGAATAATCGTGCAGAATGCGTTTCAAAACGAGTTGCGCTTGCCTTTCCACCTGCATCGGGTGCCAACCTAATTCCTGAGTCAAAACATCCATGTACACCGAATGCTTTCCTTTGGCCAGGTGATACAATTCGCCGATGATGCGCGATTTCATCTCGGCAGTGGCTTTGTTGGTAAAGGTTACCGCCAGAATGTGCCGATAGTTCGACTCGTTGTTGAGTGCCAGTTTCATATATTCGATGGCCAGCCGAAAGGTTTTCCCGGAGCCGGCAGAAGCTTTATATACTTTGAGTTGCGACATAGACTGATTGATTTAGCAAGGATTGCACACGCCTGTCCACAGCAAGCTGGGTTTTAAGACAGATAAAAAACCTGCGACTTTGTCCAATAACTTATACTTTAAAATTTAAAAACTAAAAGTAAGCATATCTCGCATAGGGTAAACACAATTAGGTTTGGATATTATAAAAGTTTTTGAAAAGTATTGGAAAAACATGAGTCCTTTAAAAGATAATCATATGAAAAAAGGTAGTAACTTTAAAATTTAAAATCAAATCCGACATGAAACCAAAACATCTCTCAATTACCATTTTATTACTATTTTCCTTATTTCATTTCGCCTATTCCCAATCAGAAAACTGCAAAGTTTTAAAACCTGAAATAGCTACCAGCTATTCAGGAGAATGCAAAAAAGGCTTGGCAAATGGAAATGGTATTGCCATTGGAACAGACAAATACCTGGGCAAATTTAAAAATGGCTTGCCTCAGGGCAT
>Ga0302296_1001114_pt1 | contig 20143 bp, 13 predicted proteins | sample III_Fen_N3_1_FD_194546 | JGI IMG/M metagenome (GOLD analysis project Ga0302296, IMG submission 194546) | Peat permafrost microbial communities from Stordalen Mire near Abisko, Sweden - III_Fen_N3_1 | ecosystem: Environmental > Terrestrial > Soil > Wetlands > Permafrost | place: Sweden: Abisko...
AAAATCCGGATTCTGTGCGTGCGGTTGCAAATGCAAACGGCATGAACAGGATTTCAATACTTATTCCGTGTCACAGAGTTATTGGTTCCGATGGCCGTCTTGTCGGATATGGAGGTGGTCTTAAAAGAAAAAAATGGCTACTTGACCATGAAAAAAAATACTCAGGTCAGGCAGTTGATCTCTATTTATTCTGATATACTTTTACAATCATATATTAAACTTAATCCGGACTAAAATGAAAACTTTCATTTCTCAAAGGAACTTGTTGTTCATGATTCTTCTATCCTTTATTTTCCTTCTTTCAGGATGTGCTCAGAATGAAGCAGTTAAACAATGTCTCACGGGACATACCTATGGTTTTTTCGGGGGGTTATGGCATGGGTTTATTGCTCCTTTCGATTTCATAGGTATGCTTTTTAATGAAAAAATAACAATGTATGCACAGAATAATAATGGCGGATTATATGCCCTTGGCTTTCTTCTTGGAAGCGGTGGCTGGGGATTTTTTGGAAGCAAAGGTGCAAATCAGGTAAGAAGAGGCAAGGTTCATTTTCAGTCTCAGAAATTTGATAATGCTGAAATTGTTGACTAAGAAACCTCTCCCTAAATCCCCCGCTTAAGCGGGGCAGGCTCTCCCCCAGCGGGGAGGGACTTAAGGCCAGTGGTGCTGATCTCGCCCGCCCTCCTGGGTGCAGGGGACGGGAGGGGATGAGGCCGAATAAAATATGTGGACGAAAACGCGTAATGCATAAAATAATATAAACTATTATATATGAAAAAATTATTAACAATCATTCTTGCAATGTTTTCTCTCAGCACTTTTTCTCAGAAATCTGATCTAATTTATCTCTGGCCCGGCAAAGTACCCGGGGAAATCAAAGAAAAACAGCCTGCTGTTACAGCTGCCTCTGAAAATGATAACATAATAAGGCTTTCTGAAGTGACAAATCCTGCGATTGAAGTTTTTCTTCCGAACCCTGTAACTAAAAATGGATCAGCAGTGATCATTTGTCCGGGAGGCGGATACCACATACTCGCATATGACCTTGAGGGCACTGAGATTGCAGCCTGGCTCAACAAACTTGGGTTTACTGCATTTGTTCTTCAGTACAGGATACCCGACAAAAAAGAGGGTGCATTGCAGGATGTACAGAGGGCAATCAGATTAGTGAAGGGTAACTCGAAAAAATGGAATATCGACCCTGAAAAAATTGGAGTTATGGGCTTTTCCGCCGGAGGAAGTCTTAGTGCAAGAGCAAGCACTCTCTTTTCAAAAAAAACGTATTCGCCGGCTGATAAAACTGATAGCCTGTCAAGCAGACCTGCCTTTACCATGTTAATATATCCGGCCTATCTCGATCTGGGTCCGAACTTAACCCTTACTCCCGAATTGGTTTTAAGTAAAGAAGTGCCTCCGGTTTTTATCTTCCAGACAGCAGACGATCCTTACGGAAACAGCGCTCTGGTTTTCGCCGGCGCTCTCAGAAATGAAAAACTTAATGTAGAATTGCATATGGTTGCCACCGGCGGACATGGGTATGGATTGCGTCAGGGGAAAGCAGCTGCCGAGACATGGCCCATAATGGCTGAGCATTGGTTGAAAAACATTATTAAAGCACAATGATGCTTTCAGATATCGCTCAATAGTACATTGTTATCTCACATAATTGCATAACTTTACTGAAATACGCTCAGTATGTTAAAATCAATTCTAAGGAGATTCCCTGTAAAACTGGTCGTTATTCTGGTTCTTTTCTTCACTTCCAGCTGTCTCTCTTTAAAGACCATTCCCACAAGTAATATCGCTGAATTGCAGCGTGGAAGAAAATATTTAAAAATCCACTCAGAAGATAGTCTCTGGCTTATCGATCAATATAAAGTCAGGGATAATATTCTTTCAGGAAGAATAATAAGAAATACCCAGCCAATTCCTGTCTTAAGAAAAGCAGATGTCTATATTCCATCTTCACAGTATGTTAAAATCAGTGATGGCATACTTAGTATACCTTTGGAAAATATAGGGAAGGTAGATTATAAGTTTGTTGATGCGTTTATGGCAATATCATTCATAAGCCTCACTTTATTCGTGCTTATTTTTATTCCCTTGATGTTTCCTTAAATATTAAAGAAAAAAATAAAATTCATCATTATTAAAGGATTAAATTCTCTATGCCATACCAGTTATAACTACTAAAGAAGTTATATATGAAAAAATATAAGGAATATCAGAAAGTTGTTTCTCTTCTGCTTTCGTTCTTAATGATAATCACAACTTCAGGTTGTTTTACCCTTAGGGGCCTGACTAAAAATGATATCCAATACTCAAATAAAAGTGCTTATTTCCTGCACGGGCCTCATTCGCTCTATAAAATAGCTAACCCGACAATCTCTGAAGGTGTTCTGTCAGGAACAATAGATTATTTTGTTGCCCCTGTCTCAAAAGCTAAAAGCATACATATCTATGCCGCTCCGGATTCCTCAATTGTAAAAACCGGTGACAGGGTTCAGGTAAGATTTAAGAATATTGTAAAAGTGGAAGATTATGAGCTTGATGGGGTAAAAACATTAGTTGGAGTGGCCGGGTCATTATCATTCAGCTTTCTTGCTTTGGTCCTGATTATTCTGCTGATAAAGGGCGCCTCATGTCCGTTTATATATGCCGATAACGGTGAAGACTTTCAATTCACAGGTGAAATATACAGCGGCGCTACTAACTTACCTCTTGAACGTGACGACTATCTTCCTGTCGGCAATATAAAACCAAGCGGAAATAAATACCAGCTCAGGATAACAAATGAGGTAAATGAGATCCAGAACACAAATCTTACAGAGTTGATTACAGTCGATCATCAACCAGGTATAAAAATCCTCATGGATAAATATGGAGTTGCATATTCTGTTTCTGATGTTAAAAGACCATTTGCAGCAACTGATACCTATGGCAGTTCCATCTTGAATAAACTCGCATATATTGATACTATAAGCTATATAAGTACAATAAAAAAAGATCAGACAATAAGTGACACAATCTCCATGACATTTAATAAACCAGAAGGTGTCAAAAGTTCGAAGCTGGTAATTGGGGGGAAAAATACTATGTGGCTGGACTATATGTACGGAAAGTTCAGCGACCTTTTCGGAAAAAGATTTAATAAGTGGAAAGAAAAAAGCAATAAAAAGTCCAAGGAGGAATTGTTGAAATGGACATTGGATCAAGGAATGGTTCTGTCGGTTTATTTACAGACCGATGACGGTCTGAAATTTGTCGATTATTTTAATCTTCCCGGTCCGATGGCGTATAAGGAAGACATACTTCTTCTGGATTTATCTCAGGTACATTCAGATAAGGTGAATCTGAAACTTGTGTCAGGTGTATTGTTCTGGGATATTGATTATGCCGGAATGGATTTCACTGAAACCGGTCAGGTAAACAAAACCATACTTCCTCTGGTTTCAGCAATGGATGAAAACGGAAAAGATGTTAAATCTCTGCTTACTAAAAATGATGAAAAGTACCTTGTACAGCCTCTTCCTGTAAATAAAACTGATCTGACCTTCCCGGCTCCTGAACTTCAGTCGGGATTGAGTCGTTCAGTATTCCTCCACAGTAAAGGACACTATGAGATTCTTCGTGATGCAAAAGGGAAACCTGATGTTGCCTATCTTAAGACTTTCCTTGAACCCGGAGCTTTTACAAAGTTCTCAAAGGATCATTTCCTGAACTATTATTTTAAAAGTAATTGAAAATAAACCTCTGATTCATTATAACTGAAAATTCATCATACCTTTCCAAGGAATGAAACTAAAGAGAATAGCTGTCACAATGATGGTCAGATCGACCATTCTCCTGTTGGCTCTGAAAGCTTATAAAGATCCGGTTAAGGCTATAAAAGCATTGAAACTGCTGATCAGAAAAAGAGAAGCATTCAGTGGTGATTCAGGCCTGCCGGGCTTTTTTTATGGCAATGGCCGCTATTTCTTTGATCCCAACAATCCGGGATGGCCATCAACTTCATTCAACAGGTTTATTAAAAATGAACTTAATAACAGCCTTCCTTTTAAAAATGGTCATTCCAGACTTACAACAATTATATTCTCCATTACACAAAAATGCCCGTTGAAATGTCTCCATTGTTTTGAATGGGACAGACTTGATAACTCAGAATCACTCAGCCTGTCAGACATTAATAATATTCTACTCAGGTTTCAGAAGTATGGCGTCAGCCATGTACAGATAGGTGGTGGAGAGCCAATGTCGAGATATGACGACATGATATATCTATTACAAAGTGCAGACTCCGGGACTGATTTCTGGCTCCTCACCTCAGGATACAACCTCACACTGGAAAAAGCCAGGCAACTCAAAAAATCAGGACTGACCGGTGTAAGAATAAGTCTTGATCACTGGGACAGAGATAAACATAACACATTTCGCGGCAGCGAAAAATCCTTCGACTGGGCAGTTCAGGCAGTCCGAAACAGCAGAAAAGCGGGATTGGCGATGGGACTTTCGCTTTGTGTTACAAAAGAATTTTTAACTGAAGAGAATCTGATTGAGTATCTGAAATTTGCCAGGAAAATGCATGCTGCATTTATCTTCCTTCTCGAACCAAGAGAAACAGGCCATTTCAAAAACCAAAATGTCTCACTTACCCGGGAAGAAGTAAAGATTATTGAATCTTTTTATATTAAAGCCATTTCTTCTGCTGAGTATGAGGCGTTTCCTCCCGTCATTTATCCTGGTTATCATCAGAGAAGAATAGGATGTTTCGGTGCCGGAATAAGGTACCTCTATATAGATTCTGAAGGCTCAGTTCACGCCTGTCCATTTTGTCAGGGCAGACAGGGTAACGCCCTGACTGATGACTTACCAGAATTAATACAAAAAATGTCGGCTAAAGGGTGCGAGATGTTTGAAACTAATGAGTTTTCTTTTGCAAAATAGGACGTTGATTAAAACAACCAATAAATCATCTTGACGGCATATTTAACAACTGGTCAGCTGCAAGGACACAGAAGATATATGTCGCTGCACCCGGCATAACATATTCAGTTTGCTGCCAGAGATAAGGAAAGGGTTCTTTAAGTTCGGGAAAATCAGGTCTTATGAGGGCGGTTCCCGATACCATCCCACCTGGAATATATGACCACCAATGCATATTGAATCCATAAGCCGGAATAATTGAATGAGCGCCTACACCGGAAACAAAAGAGGTGCTTGAGCCAGGATGGCAGCCCAATACATAATTGACAACACGGCATACATTCTCCCTGCCAAACATATCAGGGAAAGAACGATTCAGATAGTATTGTGATACAGCATAATCCTGGATATCCCATCCTATTCCCCAGATCCGGGGTCTCCATGGTACACCATAAGGAGTCTCTGCCAGGCTTTTATCCAGTACGGTCTTGTAGGTCTGCAGTGCTTCTTTTACTCCATTTGTGAAATTCTGATCATCCACCAGTTTTAAGGCACGGGCTGCTGCCCAACCCGTCTCACTCGGATTCTCCTTTATAACCGGCAATAAACTTAACAGCCTGTCTTTAAATTTTTTCTCATGAGTAGTTATTAATAATTCGCATGTTGCCAGTACTTCCTGTCTTTCATGATGGCCGGGTACATAGGCATTAGGTTGATTAACCGGCGGATGACTCTGTTCATAATCCCAGGCTTTGATGGCTGTTTTCAGGCACTCTTCTGCCAGAGCATCATTATATCCGCGCAGAAGCCGGCTGGCGGCAGCCAATGCCGTGATTACCTCATATTCAAGTGATGTGTCCTTATTGGTGAATACCCAGCGATCATCCGGCTTACCGGAATGATTACCCCTGACTTCATTGGGTTTTAAGGAAGAGTCGTAAAGCAACTGATCTGACTCAGATGCAACATCTCCAAGAAATCCCCTGCCCTCCCTGGTTTCGATAATCCCGACAAAAGAATGGCCTGATGCGCGATATCCTGACAGTAAATTTATTACACCATGTTCAATCTGCTGTTGCAGATCCGGGATTCCATCAGGTCTCCGTAAATCAACAAACAAAGCATCCTGTTTAACGGTAGTCTGATCAACGTTAATACCAAATGCTTCTCCTGCAAGGGCGAGATATAATGTAGTCTGTGCCTGTGAACCGGCAGCCAGATCATTGTCTCCTGCATCATGCCAACCTCCCCGATTTAAGCCGGGTATGGTTGTAAATGGTTTATAATTTGTTTCTGTAGTTGCATAACTCTGATAACCATCAACATGAATTGTTGATACAGGTGCCTGAACAGCATCATCGAGATGGCAGGCTCCATGCCATACCCTACCCCTGTCACGGATCCGCATATGGCACATCTGTACCGGGAAGAAAATTTCGAGGGTTGGCTGCCATACATTCTGACGGTAGACATCCTTGCTGATTCTGAAAGGCTTACTCGCGGACTTCCCGTAACTAACCGTATATATACCAGGTTCCTTAACATCTGAAAAATCAAATATTGCATACTTATAACGGAGGAATTTTCCCCATACTGTTGGTTGGGCTGATTTTATCTCAGCTATTTTACCATCATCACCGATCCTGTGCAGAATAGCTTTGTCAATACTCCCAGTGAGGTCATCCAATTCAATTACAGCCTGTTTCACCTGGTCCGGATGGTATCCAACCTGTGATAAACTTATTGAGGGTTCACGGCGCCAATCGGGAAGTATATTCGGTGTGATCACCCATTCCATAGCTCCCTTATCCACACCTTCAGGAATTACAGATCTAACTATAATCCAGCCGCTCAGAGTACTATTCCGGTCATCTATCAGGGAGAGGTTTCCTTTAACCTGTTCAATTTGCAGTTTGCATAATGGATCCTCAGGCGCAATAAGCAGTTTCTGCCCCTGAGCCATTGGTTCAGATTTGATAAGACCGGAGGAATCTCTGGTCATCGGACCAAGTCCTTCCTGAGGAAAAACTCCTGACTCATCTCCCAGATGATATGTTTTGCCGCGGTAAGTAACCGGAAATAACTGCAGATCAAATGTAACTTTACCTTTCAGTCCGGCAGGAATCGGTTTCTCGAGATCCACTGCAAGGTGAATTGTATTATTTTCCGGCCAGATCCTCAATGTATAATTAAATTCAGGATCAGTTGAATTAACTGTTGCCCGGATCTCCTTTTTATCCTTGTCAATGACCTTGTTTGCAGTTTCCGGTCCGGGAAATCTCTTTCCGGCAGGCATCTCAACTCTGATATAGCCATTGGCAGCTGTACGTTCTCCGTGATGTATGAACTCAATACCACCCTGGCTCCCTTCAGGATAATAATCATGGAAAACAAGGACATTAAACCCGGGAGTTTCAAGATACCCAAGCTCGTTAATTTTCCATTCTGGATTACTGGTTTTATTAACACAAGCAGAAAAGGCAATTACCAGTATCAGAAAAATAAAAAAATTTTGTCTTGCCATAATATGAATTTATATTAGAATCTCATTTAAAACTCCATTCAACTAAAGAAACGGGACTAGTATCAGACTTAACAATCCTGAAATTTTCAGATGCTTTTTTAAAGGCATAAACTGCAACCGGAAATTCCATATCCTTATTTATCAACTCTTCAGAAGCAGGCTCCAGCATCTGATCCCTGGTTCCTGCCAACTGTATTCTCCGCGGGGCAATGCACCCAATCAGATCAGGCAGATCGTATGCAGTTAATACACCTGCAACTCCCCAAGAAAAATCAACCTCATTTGGATGCCAGTTTCCTCCTCCTTCGCGTGGAGTAAGCCCTATCTTATAAAACCGGTTCATCACAACCGACCTGAATGAAATCAGGGAACCTATCAGCGTAATGTTTTTGATTGAAGCGTCAAATGCTGCAGCATGGAGAAGAGGAATGCACATTTCATTAATACCTATTGCTCCGATGTTTAATGTGTCAACTCCATTCAGGCTCTTTAAATAATTTACCGTTCTTACAATATCCCCGGCTTGTAACCCAACGACGCTTCTGCCAATAATTACAGCTGTATATCCATCGGTTATTCCCCTGGCTGCCGTGTTTGCAGTCTCACCAACTCCAATCGGGTCAGTTGCAGCAACAATATATCCTTTTCTGACCAATTTCTCTATTTCACAATTGGGTTTTGCTTCCGCTGCTTTTCCTTTAGAATTTAAATAAACTATGGCAGGATGTTTTTGATTATGGTCATCAGGTACAAAGAGAAGAATAGGTATAGCATAATTTCCCTCTCCACGTATGGCGTATTTACCAACAGTGTATCCATCCCTTTGATACCTGCCATTAATGAAGGGCTCTTCAGATCCTGGTACAGGAGTTATATATCCTGATATCTCCTTCGCTTTAACCTTAACTGCTGCCAGATGTTTCTCAATATCAATTCTTGCATTACTCAGATTATCAAGCAGATTCTGTGTTTCTCTCTTATTGATATCAAATATCATATCCCCTCCCAAAAAGGTAGAAATCTGACCAGTGGGCGTTACAGTTAAATCATCCCTGGGTATTATATCAGCTTCCAGTTCTGAAGTATCACCTGAAATATTGAAATTCTTCATAAAGAACCCATAAATAGCTATTCGTATTTTTGGAGTCATCCAGTGTTTGGAATCATCTTCAACCATGACTAAATTATCTTCTTTCCCAAGCATTTCAAATGCTTTTTTAGCTTCCTTAAAGGCTTCCCGTGCTCCTTGCAGACAAAGATATTCGTCACGCGATACAAATGACAGCAAAGTTGGTTTTGGGGCCCTGACTTCCAGAAGATCTTCAAAAGTTATCCCTTCTGCAACCTGCCGGTAAAAACCTGTTTCTGCATCCTGCATTCCCTTGGTTTCAAGTTGTCTGCGTGATACAGTGGCCCAGCTGCATGGAACCGATACTTTAACCCTGTCATCCAAAGCACCAATATAGGACGTTACAGTTCCTCCACCTGAGAAACCGGTTACTCCGATTCTTTCCCTGTCAACTTCATTCCGGGTAAGAAGATAATCGATTGCCCGCATTCCATCCCAGATAAAATATTTCGCACATGAAGAACCAGACAGGAAACACTGGTTTCCAAAATAACAATGCTCAATGACCGAATAACCAACTGAAGAGAGCTTGATTTCAGGATCATAATACTGAACATGTTCTCCCTGTCCCGGAGGATCTATCGCAAAGACGATGATCCCCTTTTTAACCAGGTTAAAATTAATAACCTGGTAAAGCTCATTTCTGAAAGACTCCTGGTTATGTCCTATTACGTTGAGAATTGCAGGGGCTTTGCCTTTTATCTTTTCAGGAATATAGAGACATCCTGTAACATAAAAACCCGGAAGTGATTCATAGACGATCTTTTCGATCCGGTAACCGTCCCTTTTGATTACTCCGGTTATCCTGGGATTGAGTGCACCCTTCTGTGGGAAAGGCCCGATGAACTCCTTAAGTTTGTTCCTGACTGTTGCCTGTCTTTTAATCCAGGTATCTTTACTATTCAACTTTTCTATCTCTTTATCTCTGAGATCGTAAAAGTCAGATGCCTCTTTTATAAGATGATTAATAAGCATGCTCCCCGGATTATTCCATCGGATCCACTGCTGGAAAACATCTAAATTCTCTTCATCCTTTTTAAGTTGAAGATCGGTACTTTTATTTGGACTTGTTACCTGAGCGGTAAGAGGTTCCAGTGTAAAGAACGAGAAGACTGAAATGATAGCAATCAAATATTTCCTCCATCCACTTTTCATCTAGATATCAGGTTATTTTTTAAGCAATTGGTTAGATTCAATAATCCCTTTGGTTTGATCCGATGGAATTGCAGTCCTGACAGAAAACCAACTTTCTTTAGTATTTGTCCGGTCATCCACAAGTTGAAGGGTACCTTTCAGTGCTTTGATCGTCAACCTCTGGTTTTCTGTTACAGGTGCCACAGCGAGTACCTTCCCTGAAGCATAGGGAGCTACTTCGATCCCAGTTATTGGACCATAAGAATCTGTAGGGAATATTCCTGTCTGACCATCCATATTCCAGCTCTTGCCATACAATATCGGAGGGAAGAGTTCTATTTGAAACCAGGCTTTACCGGCCCATTCGGGAGGTAACGGCTGACTGAGGTCAGCTGTTACTATTATTTTATTTCCCTCGGCTTTTACCTGAACATTATACTGTAAAGGTATTTTTGGAAAACTCATTTGCGCCAGAATAGTGCCCGCGGCCGGATCCACTTTTTTGGACCCCTTTTCAGGCGAGCCATCGATCCTGATATCTCCGTTGGCTGCTACCCGGACTCCATTTTGTATAATAGTAATACCACCCTGGTGGCCCATTGGATAATAGTCATCAAATACCATGATGTCCAGACCAGGCATTTCAAAATAACCCTGATCATTGATGGACAGTTTAGCTTGTCCCCATGCAGGAGTAAGGAAACCGGAATATACGAGCAATCCCAACAGGATGATGCTGGAAAACTTTTTATTTTTCATGATTTCACAGGGGTTGTAAAATCAATATTTATTAAATATAGGAATTTATTCCAACTTGTTTCAGATCAATAGTATGTAATTTAAGCATTTTTAACTCTTTATGAACTGGTTCTTTGCGCATGAATTTCAAACTATCAAAAAAAAAAATGTAATTTACATTCTGAATGATTAAACATAAACAATTCAGCTATTACTAACTTACAATAATCAAAAACCATGAAAAAATCCGGCTTAATAATTCTGCTCTTGTTTGCTATTTCATTTTACGCCTGCTCACCTAAGGTTAAATCATCAGACGATAAGGGAGTCAGTGTGATGGCATATTATTTTCCCCGCCGGGGGAATTTTAATCCTGAAAGTCTGCCGCTTCAAAAACTGACTCACATTATTTTCTCGTTTACCGAGGTTATCGGAAATGAAATGAAATTCAAGAATGACTCATCAGGCTTAATGCTGAAAAGGCTGGTAGAGATGAGGAAGACAAATCCTAATCTTAAAGTGATGATCGCATGCGGAGGCTGGGGAGGATCAGGCGGTTTTTCTGAAATGTCCCGTACCCCTGAGACCCGTAAGAAATTTGTTGAAAGCGTTGTCCGTTTTATAAAAGAATATAAGCTCGACGGCCTGGACATTGACTGGGAATATCCGGGGATGATTGGGATAGGTAATCCATTTATTCCAGAGGATAAGGAGAATTTCTCATCTCTGATGCGTGAGTTAAGAGAATCATTAGATAAAACCGGGAAAGGCAAGGTTCTGACCTTTGCCGTAGCCGGATGGGAAGAGTTTTTTAACCATGTGGAACTTGATAAAGTTATGCCTTATGCCACTTATATGAATGTTATGTCATACGATCTGGCAGGCGGGGATGATCATTTTACATCGCATCACACAAATCTTGGCTGGGTGAAAATGGAAGATATTAAAGGAACACCAGCCGAGAAGAAAATAATTGAAGAAGGCGATTCCACAAAACCTTATTCTGCTGAGAAGATAATCTCATATTGCATGGGGAAAGGAGTCAATCCCGGACAGATCATAATCGGATCGGGGTTTTATGGAAAAGCCTGGATAGGTGTACCACCTGCAAATGATGGATTATATCAGCTAAACAGGGGGCCATGGAAAGAGAGAAACAGTTATGCTGTAATCCGTGAAAAGCGTGAGAACACAAATGGATTTATCCGCCACTGGGACTCAACAGCAAAGGCTCCATTCCTCTACAATCCGACTGACAGCATTTTTGTCTCATATGAGGATACCGTTTCCATCAGGCTGAAAACAGAATATGCAATAAAAACCCGTCTGGGAGGAATAATGTTCTGGCAGCTGGGGAACGATACCCCAAAAGATGGTCTTGTAGACGCAATTTATACTGCAAAAATGAAGTTTCAAAAGTGATCACATAATTTGACTATGAAAACAAGAGACAAACAAAAATTCAATATTCTTCTGTCAAAGGCAATCCTTATTGTATTGGTTCTTTTGCCGCTAAAAGCAATGGGACAGGATGTTCAGCAGACCGAGGCCAGGATGATGAAACAAGCCGGGGAAAATATTGAGAAGTACAGAAAAGGCGATGTTACTATCCAGTTTAAAACCAGGGATGGCAAAGTCATACAAAATGCTGGTGTCGAGGTACATCAGAAGACTCATGATTTCATGTTCGGATGTATAATCTTTGATCTGATTGGCAATGAAAATACTTATAAGGAGGACCTGTTTAAAGAAAGGTTTAAAAAGATCTTTAATCTTGCTGTATTTCCTTTCTACTGGCCATCATACGAATCAAATCAGGGTTTTACAGGGTGGGACAAGATGCTCACAACAATCGACTGGTGCAAGAGTAACGGTATTACTACAAAAGGCCATCCACTGGTCTGGGCGACTAAGTCAGGGACTCCTGAATGGCTGACAAAGTATACTGAGAAAGAAACTGAAGAACTGCTGAAAACAAGGGTACTTAACATAACGGCAGGATTCCGGGATAAAATTGAACTATTTGATGTGGTGAATGAGCCTATCAATGTGAAGAGCTGGAAACATAAGATGGAAAACTTCAATGATACAAATGACTGGGGTGTAACGGATACAATTCCTCTCATTGCGGATTATGTTGAAAAAGCACTTCAGTGGGCACACCAGGGAAATCCCAAAGCCACTCTGCTCATTAACGAATACCGTACCCTGGCGGACAAGGATGTTCGTAAAAGGTATGATGATCTGCTGACAGAACTTAAAAAAAGGAATGCACCTTTGTCAGGTATGGGTATTCAGGCACACGAACCACACAATGAATGGTTTTCTCCTGTGGAAGTATGGAAGACCTTCGATCTTTATTCCCGCTTTGGTTACCCGATTCATATTACAGAATTTCATCCCCAATCATCAGGTGTACCCATAACGGGAGGTTGGAGAACAGGCTCATGGACGCCGGAAGCCCAGATGGAATTCACTGAACAGTTTGTCTGGCTATGCTTTGGACATCCGGCTGTTGCATCGATCAACTGGTGGGGTTTTTCCGATCGGAATATCTGGTTGCCCGGAGGAGGACTGGTGGATGAAGAATATCGTCCCAAACCTGTCTATATTATGCTTGATAAACTGATCAATCAAACGTGGAAAACAAATATCTCTGCACAAACCGGCAACAAAGGATCAGTATCATTCAGAGGCTTCTATGGCGAATATGAAATAACATTGAACACCCAGGATGGGAAAACCAGGTTTTTCAAAGCACATGTGAGCAAAAATCAGGAAAACTACTGGACATTTATTATTGATTGAAAAGGAAGTCATGTATATGATGCATTCAATTTATTATGCTAAAATGAAATTTTAAAAGAATGATTAAGCAATCCGGCTCTGCAATCTACAGGCCAATTATTTTTTTAGTGTGTTTGCTGATGGGAAACTGCTTATTGGGGCAGAATAACACAAGTGTAACATTAAATGGAGAATGGAAATTATTTTATGGACCTTGTGATAAGAATGCACCAAAAACCCCGGATGAATTAACCAATAAGCATTGGGATGTTATTTCTGCAAAAGTTCCCGGGAATGTTGAACTTGATTTATTGGCTGCCGGAGTAATAAAAAATCCGGAAACCGGAAATAACATTTACGATCTGAGGAAATATGAAGCCTATCAGTGGTGGTATTTCAGATCATTCCCGACTCCGGTTTATAAATCCGGCGAAAGAGTTGAAATTGTATTTGAAGGGCTGGATTGTATCGGCAGTGTCTGGGTAAATAACAAGCTTGTGGGAAAACCCGAAAACATGCTTATCCAGCATCGTTTTGATATTACTGACCTCCTGGCTGAAAAAGGGAATAACAACATTTATGTATCCATCAATCCTGCTGTGGCCGAAAGCCAGAAGTACCTGACCGGAACTATTGGCTCGCGTGATTATTTATCATCAGAGGAACAATATATACGTAAAGCCCCCCATATGTATGGATGGGATATTATGCCGCGCCTGATCAGCGCTGGTCTTTGGCGTGAGGTTCGTTTGGACATACAAAAAACAACCCGCTTTAAACAGGTTTACTGGATGACCAATACAGTAAATCTAGATGAGAAAAAAGCTCTATTGATCTTAGACTGGGAATTCGCAACTGATTATTCCACTGTTGATGGACTGACAATGGAAGTTTCGTTGAGAAAGGATGGCAAAACATGCTATAAACATTTGTATCCGCTGTATCAGCGCAGCGACCGGGAACGAATTGAACTCAGTAATGTAGATTTTTGGTGGCCAAGGGGTTATGGAGATCCGGCACTCTATGAAGCTACCTGTAAGATATTGGACGACAAGAATAATGTTCTGGACGAAAAAACTCAAAAAATAGGCATCAGGACTGCCGAAGTAATTAGAACTGAAATTACCACGATAGAAAATCCAGGGGAATTTGTATTCAAAATCAATGGTGAAAAGATCTTTGTAAAGGGGACAAACTGGGTTCCGTTAGATGCTTTGCATAGCCGGGACAAGAGTCATCTCAAAGAGGCCATGGCAATGATTACTGATTTGAATTGCAATATGATACGCTGTTGGGGTGGCAATGTTTACGAGGATAATGATTTTTTTGATCTGTGTGATTCAAACGGAGTAATGGTTTGGCAGGATTTTGCAATGGGCTGTTCATTTTACCCGCTTGACAATTCTTTCATGCAGAAAATCAGGGAAGAAGCGATCCAGGTGGTCCTTAAACTCCGTCAGCATCCTTCCCTTGTAATGTGGTCAGGAAACAACGAGAATGATCAGTCAGCCGAATGGACTTTTAACAGGCCGATTGATCCCGGACTTGATGCAATCAGCAGGGTCGTTCTGCCCAGGGTAATCTGGGAATTTGACCCTGTAAGATCCTATTTGCCGAGTTCGCCTTATTGCAGCGAGGAATATTTTAAGAGAGGAAGAGATATGAATTTACTTCCGGAGGTACATCTCTGGGGTCCCCGGGGTTATTACAAAGCTCCATTCTATACAAAGACAAATGCTCATTTTGTCAGTGAAATAGGTTATCACGGCTGTCCTGACCGCAGAAGTCTTGAACGTATGTTTGATCCGGACTTTGTTTATCCCTGGACAAGCGACGGAAGCTGGAATGATGAATGGCAGACCAAAGCAGTCCGCAGCAATCCAAAATCAACCGTTACAATTGAAAGGAATAATTTAATGATCAATCAGGTGAATGCTTTATTCGGCGTAAAGCTAAAGGATCTGGACCAATTCATTTTTGCTTCCCAGGTTGTACAGGCAGAGGCGATGAAGTATTTTATTGAGTTATGGCGAATGGACAAATTCCGTAAAACCGGGATTATCTGGTGGAACCTTCGTGATGGCTGGCCAATCATATCTGATGCAGTGGTTGACTTCTACAACAATAAAAAGCTAGCCTATTATTATATCAAACAAGTTCAATATAATGTCTGTGTAATGATAGGAGATTTGAAAGATAATGTTCACCCTGTAGTAGCTGTAAACGACACGCGGGAAGAAAAATCCGGAAACGTAGTGATCCGCGATGCTGATACAGGCAAAACTATTTTCTCAGGTTCTTTTACAATACCTGTAAATGGCAAAACGCTCATAGTAAATATCCCTGAAAACAAGATGCAGTCTATGTGGCTGATTGATTATACAATTGGAAATGAAAAACATACCAACCATTATTTAAATGGCGATGCTCCTTTTAAACTGGATGACTATCAGCGATGGTATAAATTGTTGGATATAAATAGGGATTAAGGCAGCTAAATGGTTATTTTACCTCCCTTTTTTCTGAATGTATTTTTTGGTCAACATCCGCACCGACTCCATTCAGGAGGAAGACAGGGAATGCTTTTGGGTTAAGCGGAGAAGCAGTTCCCTTAAAATCTTTTATTCTGAGACCGGTAAAATTATCGACTTCAATACCATGAGTAAACCAGGGCATCCTGGTACCTGACCAAACCAGTTCAAATTCATTAATTGTCAGATCTTTCACATACATGGCCAGGAAACCTGGCAGATCGTGTTCAAATAATTGTTTTTCCAGCAGACATCCCCGAAGGTCAATATTTCCTCCCTCCACATCATTAAGCTTTGAGTCGATGATATCGAGTGTCAGGTTATGGAAAGAAACATTTTCAATAACACTTTCCTCACTGCCATATAATAATATCCCGTTTTCGCTTTTGCAGGTGATATCATCAAACTTGATATTCCTGATCTTTCCCAGTTTGACTTTTTCTTTTCCGCGGACGGCGGAAATATGTATCGGTTCTCCATTGCCCCACCAGTCACCCGTACGAAGCTTTGTTTCTATTATAACATTCGAAATGATTATATCTTCCAGGGATCCCTCATCCCGCAGAAATATTCCTATTCCTCTAGTAGAATTGGAAATATTGCAATTGGAGATATTGATGTTATGAACCGAATTCTGGTCGATTGAGCCAATTCGTATGGCACTGGAACATGACTGCAGGTTACAGTTGGAAATAATAAAGTTTTCTGAAGGGTGACGGACCCTTATGAATCCGGGTAACTCAAGATGATTGTCATACCCGGTAATGACAAGACAGTCATCACCTGACCTGATATCTGAATTCGAAACTACAACATTATTACAGCTTGTAATATCTATTCCGTCTGCATTGGGAGCTAGCATATTCGTCCATAACCTTATTCCATCAACCTGCACTCCATCGCAATCGGCGAAATGGATAGCCCAGAGAGCAGGTTGTGTTATCAGAACATCTTTGATTGTTACCCTTTTGCAGTTACTGAAAATGATCATCTGATAAGGCCTGTCTTTGGGAACTACCGGTCCATCACCAACACCAGTGCCTTCGACCTTCCTGTAATTCTCTTTCTGCCGGGTATACTTCCTGATTTCCCATGGAATGGATTTGGATTTGTCAAGTTCAAAGAACTGATCACCATTGCCGTCGATATTTCCTGATCCTGAAATGGTAATGTCTTCAGCATCTTTGGTATAGATCATCCCGTAATGCACACTGTTATAAGGAGTATAATCTATTAGGTTTGGACTTCCCCTGAGAATGGCGCCTGTCTCAAGATACATGTTTACATGGCTTTTCAGATTGAATGTCCCGGTGATAAAAATGCCTGTTGGTATAACCACTTTTCCTCCACCGTTCAGATAACAGGCATCAATAGCCTTTTGCACCGCAAGAGTGTTCAGAGTTTTCCCATCACCGACAGCCCCGTATTCAAGAATATTGAATGTCTGAGCTGTAGCGGCATGGAAAACAAAAAGTAAGATGAAAAAACAAAATCTGCGTATTTTGATATTCATCATAGTATTGGTTAAGATATATGAGATTAAATTCCTTTATACAAAACAATTCAATCCGTTTATTCGGATTTGGAAAGCTCTGCCATAAGCCATAAAGTGTAAGACACCATTGGTGTCCAGTATTCTGAGATCTGCCAGTCACCGTTTCCAATGGAGGGTTGATCGTTATGATCGCCACCAAGGCCATTTAATACAGCACCTGGCAATACGGGGGTCTGAGGATAAAATGTACTTCCCGGGAAATGTTTGGGGTGATTGTATCCGACACCTTCAATAGTAGAACTGTTGAAAGGATTGATACCTATAATCCAGTCGAGTTGTTTTTGTGCATATGCTTTCAGCTTCGGATCATGCAACACGACAGAAGCTTTTAACAATCCGATTCCCGATGATGCGAGGTTGGCGTTTATACCAACCCACCATTCTGCTTCAGGAGGCATAAAATAACGATACCAGTAATCACCGGCCCTTTTGTTACCTCCCGGATCTTCTTTCGTAAAAAGGCCGAAAGGAACAATTCCGAAACTGTTCTTTCTGGCAATAGTCAAAAGATAGTTCCGGGTATAATTACTAATAGTTTCTTTCCAGGCAGCAGCTTCTTTATCTGCAGGAAACATCTGCACCATATCGCAAAGGGCAAACAGTTCTTCACAACCATTCCAGATATTCTTATATGGCTCACGGTCTGTAAGAGAATTAAAATAAAACCCGCTGATATTACCATTACCCTCTGCTGCCTGATGTTTCTTAAGTTCCCTTGCCTGTTCTGCAGCAAAAGTCCTGAATGATTCCTTATGTGTAATTTTATACAATTCAAGAGACGCCATCATGGATGCGCCAATAACACCCGGATCAGCTTTACTTTTTAATTTGTCACACCATTCAAAACATTTTAAAGCCGCATTAAGGCATTTATCCGAATAGTTTTTATCCGCTACCTTTGTAATTCCAGCCATTAAGGCTTCCGCTGAGATGAAATTGTATTGTCCGGCCAGATTGAGCGGATCAGTGTTAATGATCCTGTCATCACTCATACCCCTGAGTAGCATGTCGGCGTCAGATTTTCCTGCATTGGGTTTTACAAAAGCCAGTACGCCGCCACCCGGACCTATTTCATTGTCTGTCCAACGGTTACTGTCAGAGTGTTTCTTCACATCACCTCCGATATAATTCATAACATAACCCTGCGGTTCCTGCATATTTAAAAAATAATGGTTTCCCCAGCGGAGTTCATCTATTATGGCATCCCTGTTCTGCTGAGGCATTAATTCGAGAGTTTTGGACATGCCGATCATGGCATAAATGGTTGCCTCAACCCATTTTCGTAAGTCACTGGCATCGTGCCATCCACCGGTTGCATCCTGGTGCAGGCCGTTATCCATTCTTATTCCGTCATCAAGGTGACAGGGTGAGAGATATCCTGTGGTGCTTGCCCCGCAACGCTGCAATGAGAAGTAATGAACAATCAGATCCATTGGAGACTGATAAGCTGAGCCGGAGATGACAAAGGGATATGATCTTAATGTATCCGATTTCAGATAATAATGACCTTCTGTGGTTACCGGGCTGAAATCTCCGGTAAGCCAGGTTCCGAAATCGTCCGATTCAGGCTGCAGTATTCCTGAAAAAACAACCTTCTGAGTTAAAATATTTATAACATTGAAAGTGCGTTTTTCCATACCCTTTGTAACGCAGGTTTTTGGTGCATTCGGCAGATATCCGGCCTGATTCACTAAAAGCTCCACATATAAATCCCTTGACAATCTTTGAGAAAATATTTCGACATTACCTGTTACAATGAAGAGCAGGAATAGAAAAGACATCGCTTTTCGGGTTACTATTTGATATTGCATTTTACCTGAGAATTTCTATATAATTAATTTCGTGTTAAAATATACCATAAAGTTTTATACTGGGCGCCAATACCAAAAACCTGGGCATCCTTATTATTACTGACTGTAATTTCCGCTGTGGGATTTCCGGATGGATCGAGAGCATGAACACTGAATTTGTCCATATTCCTGAACATCAGTCTGGCGGGAATGCCTTCTGCACGGGTTGGCGAATTTCCCCAGTCTCCCCCCAATGTTGTTTTGTCTTTGTCCCATTTCCAGCCGGTATTTTCGACCCTGCCTGCAGCTACCAATAATATTCTTGAAGATTTTTCAATCGGTTTTCCATCCAGGGCGGTTAATGTAATTGTAGCCCAGTTATTTTGCGTGGAATCCATTGCAATATTTACGTTTCCTAGCTCAATACTTTTCCCGCCTATATATCCAACAGCTGCTCTGGCTGACGGAGCGTTAATTTCGAATACAGCTTTCGCGGAATCACTATTATTCCAGATTATTTCACCTGTATCGCTTGTCCAGGGGGCAGAAGGTTCGTGTACAGGCTCAGACAATTTGAATTCTTTTGCTTTCATGTTTACATTCATACGATGAAGTGCAATCAGTGCATCAGTGGAACCTGCTTCATTCCAGATATAGTTCATATTTGATCCGTGAAGATGCAACTTGTCTCCGAATTTGACCAGTTTTCCTAAAACAGAATCTGAAGGAAGATCAAGTGTTACAGCATGTTGCCCGGCCTGCACGGCAGCCATTCTGAAGAGCACGGCACCTACCGGGACAAAGATCTGCTTGAGCGGGTGTCCAGCACTGGAAAAGAAATTATCGATCCGGCCCTTGTTATATGGAGCATCGAAGGTAAAATGATAAATACCGTCAAAATCCTGGAATGCGGCTACTGAATTCAGCATGGGAAACATTTCAGCACAGTAGAAGCTTGGAGCAGGATGATCATACTCGCTTATGGTCAATGGCATTCCTTCAACATGGTGCTGACCAAAACTTATTAAAGT
>Ga0302296_1001115_pt1 | contig 20136 bp, 20 predicted proteins | sample III_Fen_N3_1_FD_194546 | JGI IMG/M metagenome (GOLD analysis project Ga0302296, IMG submission 194546) | Peat permafrost microbial communities from Stordalen Mire near Abisko, Sweden - III_Fen_N3_1 | ecosystem: Environmental > Terrestrial > Soil > Wetlands > Permafrost | place: Sweden: Abisko...
CTGAACAATTTTTTGGTCTTTCACAAATTCGAGATTGATGCCACTGATACTTTCTTCCCAAAGCGAAAATTCGGAGCCTACAGTTTCATCCATAACGGCATCTTCGCCTGTCCATATTTCAATCATTGCCTTGTTGGTCAGTGCATTATACACATCGGCTGGCGCTGCCGTTATTTTGAAGTATTTTTTGTATGTTTTCATTTTACAATTTTTAGTGAAAGATTCAATAAATTTGTTGAGTTTCCGGTCTGTTCATCAGCCAAATATAGATTAATTCCGGCACGAATCACAAAATCGCAGTTCCTTCAGCGAAATTCTTGTCATTCATAGTCCTTAATGGTCATTAAATTGTCAATTTTTGTTGCTTTTCCACAATGAATGACGCGAAGCTATTGACCACCTATGACTATTTTTCAATGTTAGACAGCCTTCCGTCGTTTATAAACATGCTTGTTAATTTTATAAGATAATCCGATGGTTGTCAACTCTTTAGTCTGCATTTTCGGTTTAAATATTTCCACTCCATGGGCGTCCATTCTTCCGGTTGGAAAGGTTACATTATCATCGTAAAGCATATTAAGCATAAAACTCATGTTGATCCGGTTGGTCAGTTGCGCCACCACCGTATTTTCCCAATTAACATCGAACTTTTTGAATGGGTTCTGGTAATTGATAAACATTTTGTATTTCGTTTCATAACTAATCCGTGGCGTAAAATCGATTTTGTAACGTACATCGGCATTTAACCCTGGTTCCCAAAAGCTTCGGCGGGTAGCTGAAATGCCATACCTGGTCTGATCTACTTTGGCTGTATCGCGGACAAAAACATTTTTTACAGTGATAGGCGACAGTAACAACGAGAAATTATTGTTCGGCTTGTAATCGAATCCAAGTTTAAAAAATGTTGTAGCAGGCGACAGATAGGATGAAATCGGGATTAAATTGTCGGGGTAGTTATAGCCGTTAAAGAGCTGTGTTACGAAATCAATTTCACAACTGTAATACCATTTTTTGAAAGCGCTTACACCCAACCGCGAGATCAGTTCCAGTTTATCGTCATTCTTCTGGGTCTGGCGAATAGATCCTCCCTGCCTGATCCATCCGTTCCTCAGTTCGCCCGAATTTTCCCATTTTATATTATGATCCGAATAATTGGCAAATCCTTTCAGAACCGACAGAAACGAAAAGGCCGACATGCCACCAGCCTTCCAATTGTTCAGGTAGGTTTGCGAAAAACCGAAAGTACCAAATCCTCCCATTTCCCAAGGAGTCACAATCACAAATTTCTTTGTTATCTTGGTCAGTTTCGTGTCTGGATTAAATTTCTCGAATGCAAAATTACGTCGTTGTTTTTGAGCGATCCGGGTAAATGTAACATTATCTTCAATCGCAATTCCCAACGTATGTTTATCGATGTTCATGAGCTGGATTCCGATTGAATCGTTTTGCACGTTTTTAATGAACATCCTGTTGATTGACCGCTGGTTATTTCGAAGCCAAACCTGGGTTGGTTTTCCTGAAAGGCTGTAAACCCAAATTGGAATCGAATCATTTTGGGCAACCCGTTTCAATGCCTTCACAAACCGGTTGATCGAATCGTTTACCGAACGGACGACTGAATCATTGTAATGTACCAGAATTTGTTCATTCGTTAGCTTCAACGAATCGCGCAAATGGTTTTGCAGCGAATCGGAAAACACCCGCACTGCATATTGCTGATAAGCTGTTATCGCCGAATCGAGATTTAGCTTCTGAATCAACGTGTTATATTTCAGGCGAGTACTTTCAAGCAATTGCGTACGTTGTTGGTCACGGCTCCTGATCCTGTTGAAATCGTTGGCTGTGTGCATCATCGAATCGGTCACTGCATTCATATTTTTCAGGCTGTCGGGCAAAATGATTCCGGTTCGCTCCAGGATGGCTTTTTCGTCGTTGGGTGCAATTGGGTGCAGTTGATGATCAGAACCTGTAACCAGCGATGCTGGCAGAGGGATTGTCTTCAGGTCAACCCCGTTCCAAATGGCGCGGTCGAGTTGTTTCATTTTTTCCTGAATGCCCTTCCACGACTGATATCCGGCTAGTTGAAGCGAATCGCCCACCTGCAAAGGAGAGCGGCGGATGTACCTCAAATCTCCATTTTTCTGAAATTTTCCAAGTTTAACCAGAATGCTGTCAATCGGTTCGTCTTCAGCAAAATGGATTAACCCATTCACTACTTTCTGAATTTCAGGATTTTCGGGTTGCCATACATCGGAAGCATTCATGTATTTTTTCAAAAAATTGATACCTAGCTTGATCGAGTCGGATGATCCGATTTTATTTTCCTTTTTCTGGTCAATTGTGTTCGCACCGGCCAGTGCAGAAATAAAAGACAGGATTAAAAACCCTGCGAAGATTTTTTTGCAATACATAATTAATCGGCTAATTGGCTATTTAAAAACGGTTAATTTTTAATGATGTTGTTCGTCCCATCAAAAATTAGACCATGGAGTCGTTCCATTCCTGAAAAGGATGTTCAGACAGGTACGAATTGTAGTATCGCGGGTCGCCCGAAACTTCAGCCTTAAGCCATTCGGGCCTCGAAAACACCTGCATTTCCGATTCCAATTCAATTTCTGCCATAAGCAAACCTTCATTTCTTCCGGCAAACACATCAACTTCCCACATAAATCCCTCATACATAACTTTATACCGTATTTTTTCGACCGGATTGGAGATGACCAGTTTCAGCATCTCCTGTGCATCGCCGACCGGAACTTCGTATTCAAATTCGGGCCGGGAAATGTTTTCACTAAATCCTTTTATCGTCAGAAATGCTTTTTCTCCACCAATTCGAATTCGGACAGTTGGGTTCGGACTGATGCTCAGGTATGCCTGAATAAGCCTGATTCCAGGTTCTTCGGGAGACCATTTCGCAGGATCAACTAAAAATTTACGTTCAATTTCAAGAGCCATCGTAGTTTGTATTCTTTTTGCTAATTTGCAGCTGCAAAAATAAAATTACTCCAATGATTTCACGCGAAAATGCCCTTAAACTTTTGAACTGATTATGGCTACCACCTTGGTTTATCCCGATAAAAAACTGGCTTCTGTAAAAACCAAATCGATCACCAAGCGGATGAAGGAAAAGGCTTTTGCCGCCTCGGTGAACCGCGAAACGATCCTGGAATGTGAGCTAATCGGTATTCCCATTCAGGATTTTGCTGAAATGGCATTAACCGCGATGCAAGAGATTAGTGACGAGCTGGGAATGTAGATGGGTTGCGGGTTACGAGAGGTTAATTGGTGTTTTTTACACCCTCAGTTAAAAAATCACTTGATAAAAGCTGTTATGTAAAGCTTATTTGTACGTTTAACAGGTGAAACATTATACATCAAATGATTGCTGATATCTTGTACACCCCATACATTAAAAAAATCTAACAAATGGAACTGCATCAATTGTTACAAATACAAGTAAGTAATTTTCGTGAACCAATACAAAAACATGGTATAAAACCATTAATTCAAACCAGGATTAAAATACTTCTACTGTTTACCTTTACTTCGTTACTGTCGGTTGCACAGCAAAAGGAGGTCGTATCAAATGCTGCATTCGCCGAGAAAATATATTTGCAATTGGACAGCAAAATATACACAACCGACCAAACCATCTGGTTCAAGGCGATTGTTGCCAGTGCTTCCGCACATATTCCGACAAAGTTGAGCGGTGTTCTTTATATGGATTTGATTGGTCCTCAGGAAAAAGTCATTGAAAAGAAGATCATTAAATTAAAAGACGGAATTGGCAATGGTTTTTTTGATTTGAAACCTGAATACATCGAAGGGCAATATTTGGTTCGGGCTTATACCGCATGGAATAAGAACTTTGAAGATGATTTTATTTTTAAAGAATATATCCAGGTATTTCAGACTTCGGAAAAAGCAAAGATCAACCCCATCAGCAACATAACTATTATAGATACGCCGGATAGTTTGCTCCGGTTGAATGCCTCTTTTGATCCTGCACAAATTGACTCTCTTCATAAAAAAGACCTCGGGCTGATCATCTCGCTCGACAAGAAAAAAGATACGCTAACAATCCGAAAAAACAGGGATGGCAAGTACCTGCTCGATTATGTGGTACCCAATGATTGCAACTTTGTCAATCTCCAAATGCTAACAAGCAACAATTTTACCTGTTCCAAAACTGTTGTCCTCGATGAAGATTACCTCGATTTGCAATTCTTTCCCGAAAGCGGGGAACTGGTACATGGATTGCCCGCGAAAGTTGGTTTGAAAGCCATCGGATATGATGGGAAAGGGAAAGTTGTGGAGGGTGAAATTTTTAACAGGCAGCGAAAGGTGGTTGCAACGTTTAAAAGTAACCAATTGGGGATGGGTTGTTTTACGCTAACCAATGTCGATAGCGCTGAAACCTACGTTGCAAGGGTTAAATCACGATTGGAGACAAAGCCTCCTTTGATGTTTCCTTTGCCCCAGGTTGCCTACAAAGGGAATATCATTTCGGTAACAAAGTCAGGGAATGACATCAAAGTAATGGCCTTATCCAACTATCAAAAAGACGACTCTGTTTACATTCAAATCTCCTGCCGGGGAGTGGTCTACTTCAATGTAAAAGAGCATTTGAAAAAAGGGAAACGTCTGTTCTTATTTTCGGCAACCGATCTCCCCGAAGGCGTCATTGCAGTTACAATGTTGGATTGCAATGCGCATCCCCTTGCAGAAAGACTTTTATTTAATGAAAGACCCGAAACCCGGCTGAATATTTCGCTGTCAACAGACAAACCTTCCTATTTGCAACGAGATTCTCTTCTGCTACATATTGAAACTACCAATAAAACTGGTAAACCGGTGAATTCAAACTTATCGGTTCTGGTAATAAATAAGGATGAAATGGGGAAAATTCAGGATTCGCGCCAAAATATTTTGACCTATTTTCTGTTGAGTTCCGATCTAAAAGGGGTAATCGAAACACCTTTCTATTATTTCAGTAAAGATAACAACAGGCAAGCAGACCTTGACTATTTGTTACTTACGCAAGGATGGAGAAAATATCTTTACACAAAACCAGTTGACAAGTTTGTTTTCCAACCCGAAAAAGGACTCTCTGTATCAGGGACCGTCAGTAGTTTGCTCAGTCAGAAAAAGAAGAAGAATGATATTGATCTGGTTATGATGACATTTGGTGAAAACAGATATGCTCAAACAGGAAAAAGCGATAGTCTGGGAAGGTTTAAATTCAATTTGCCGGATGCTTATGGCACTGATCAAAATATTCTGATACAAAGTACTAACAATGAAGGGAAACAGAAAGACTATGCCATTGAACTGGATAAAAAAGATATTCCCCGCATTTCATTTATTCGCGATATATCGGTTGAAAAACCGGATAGTGTAATACATAAACTTGTAGAACGAAATGTTGTACGTCAAAATATTAATACTAAATTTAAGTTGTCATCGGGAGATATCTTGCTTCATGAGGTCACGATTGAAAGTTATCGGATGACTCCTCAGCGAAAGAAAGTCGCAGATGAATACAGTAAACCGACCACGGTAATTGAAGGGAAAGATATTCAAAAGAAAGAAGAAAAATGGTCGTATGGGCTATATAGTGTTCTTTTGCATAATTATGGCGACAAAGTGAATATTATTCGGACCAGGCAAGGCTTTTTGTACGCACAAGTTGGACATTTATTGACCCTTGTCGTCATTGATGGTATACCGGTATTGTATTGGGATTATCCGATCATACCCAATATTCCACCAAGCGAAGTTCGCAGTTTTGAAATTATAGAACAAGCCAAAAATTTCTGCAATTTGTTTCTCAAAACTTTTCCGGAAGCCAATCTAATGGATTGTCCTCCCTACGGAGGAAATATAATTGCCATCTATACCAATGCTGGAAATGGGCTTTTTGGAGCATGTGCAACGAAGGGTCTTACGAAGGCTTTAGTACCTGCATTTTCAGAATCACGGGAGTTTTACGCCCCTAAATATGAAAATATGCGACCGGAAGAGTGGATTAAACCAGATTTGCGGGCACTAATACATTGGCAGCCGCAAATCGTTACGGATTCTCTGGGCAAGGCACAAACATCATTCTATAATGCCGATAACCTTGGCAAGGTTCAAATTGTGGTCGAGGCCATTTCCGAAAACGGAGAAATTGGCTATCAAGAGCTATTTTATGAGGTGACGAAAAATTTAAAGAATAAGCAATCGAATGATTTCAATAGAAATCAAACAACCATCCAGCATTGACTGACTATAAAATACATCTCCATTCCGCTCCTCGTTAGAGCGATAGCGGTAACATCCTGGCAAGATCATTTTATCGGGACAGGCAAATCCAAACGAAGGGAAATTGCGGCTCAATGACCACTAATGACGAAGCAAATGACAATCAATGACATCTGAACACTGAATTCTATGACTGCTCCCTTCCTTTACAACGAATTCCTCCGGATAAACTGAAACGGGCTTTTGATGCGTTCGAATTTTCGGGTAAGTATCATTTGTGCAGCGAGTTGCCCTATTTCTTCGTGGTTGGTTGAGATGGTTGTAATTCCGTCGCACAATATTTCTTTCACCTGATTTTCGTTGTAAGCCACTACCCCACAATCTTTCCCGAGCGTCCAGTTCTTTTGCTTGACTTTACGGATAAATGCATACAAATCGTCGTCCGACACTATAATGTATGCTTCTCCCTGATCGATTTCAGTATCTTCCATCCGGTCGATGATCGTGAAGGCAAATCCATGAACCTGGCAGAAAATCTGGAACCCACGAACAATGTAAGGTGGGTAAAATTCAGCTTGTGGAAAAACGAGGTTTAACCGGCTGTATTTTTGAAGCAGATCGAGTCCACAGGATAATGCTGATTGAATATCCTTGTCGTATTCCTGATAGACCACCGGATAGTTTTTAAGTTCATCCAGAAAACGGTCAACGATTAAAACTTTTTCGCGCGGTATCTTTTTTATTACTTCACTAATATTGGCATTCTCATTTCTGAAGTGCGGCAGGATAACAAAATAATCGTAGTTGTTCAGGTTGTTATCAACGATGGCTTCAAATTCGTCAGGATCGTAGTTGTAAATGAATACATCGACACTCGCTTTTACACCCATTGTTTTCACAAAAGAGTAGTAAATGCTTCGTTTGTAATTGCTTAACTTATTAAAAATAAGGCAAATTTTGAGTTTTTTGCTTACATTCACCTGATTGATGTAATATCCTTTACCTCTTACTGCCGAAAGAATACCCATTTTCTTCATATAAACATAAGCCTTTTCAACCGTATCGCGCGACAGAAGCAATTCCTCGCTGGTTTCGTTGATCGATGGTATGCGCTGCCCTTGCCTGAAAATACCAGCTTCAATGTCGGATACAAACAGATCGACAACCTGTTTGTACTTAGGTATTTCCGATTCCGAATCAATTTTAAGGTTATGCAGCATTCGATTACGATTGGATGCCCGAAATTAATAAAAAAGGCAAACCAAAAGGCTGCCTTTTTTGAACGAAATTCGTTTGTTATTGCTTGTAGAGACAAGGCAATGCCTTGTCTCTACAAGCAATAACATCAAAATACAATATTATATCAATCCTTCCAGTTTCTTCCTCAGCAGTACCGGAATTTCAGCAGGTTCTTTGGCAACCGGGACGCCAGCTTTGTTGAACGCGGCTATTTTTTCGGCAGCGGTACCTGCTCCGCTCGAAATGATGGCTCCTGCGTGTCCCATTCGTTTTCCGGGAGGAGCAGTTTGTCCGGCGATAAAGGCAACTACCGGCTTGGTCATTTTTTCGGCAATAAATTGGGCCGCTTGTTCCTCTGCATCGCCACCAATTTCGCCAATCAACACGACAGCCTTGGTATCTGGATCGTTCTCGAACCGTTCAAGCAAATCGATAAAATACAATCCGGCAACCGGATCGCCTCCAATACCGACAACCGTAGTCAGCCCGAAATCGTTCAGGGTAAGCAGATTAACTACTTCGTAAGTCAATGTACCACTGCGCGATATAAATCCGATGTTTCCTTCCTTGAAAATCATCGCCGGTAATATTCCTACCAGTGATTCTCCTGGAGTGATTAATCCGGGACAGTTGGGACCGATCAACAGCGTTCCATTTATTTTCAGGATGGGAGTTATTCGTATCATATCCTGAATCGGCACTCCTTCGCTGATGGCAATTACAAGTGCAATTCCAGCTTCCGAAGCTTCCAGAATAGCATCTGCGGCAAACGCTGCCGGCACAAAAATGATCGAAGTATTAGCACCTGTTGCTTCGACAGCTTTTGCAACCGTATTAAAAACAGGAACCCCATCGATCGTCTCGCCTTCTTTTCCGGGAGAAACACCAGCAACCACATTGGTTCCGTATTCCTTCATCCGACCAGTATGAAATTTGCCGTCGCGTCCGGTTATTCCCTGAACAACCAGCTTTGTATCTTTATTGACTAAAATGCTCATTTGATAATTTATTGAATATGTGTTATTTGATATTTGAATGCCGAATTAGAAATAAGGAATTAGAAATGAGGAATGAGGAAAGTCAAAAGAGAGCCACGATATTCCTTTTTCCTTTTTCCTTTTTTACTGATTTACCTTTGACTTAATTCTATTGACATTTGGGCAGCTTCGCTCATCGAACTTACTGTTGGCAAACCGGTTTGTTTCAATAATTCCAGACCTTCAGCAGCGTTGGTTCCGGAGAGCCGGACCACAATTGGCACGTCTGTCATGATGATTTCCAACGCTTTAATCAATCCTTTGGCAACGTCGTCGCAGCGTGTTATTCCACCAAAAATATTGATCATCACGGCTTTAACATTCTTGTCGCCCAAAAGAATGTTCATGGCATCGATTACTTTCTGAGGGTTCGAACTTCCGCCAATATCCAGAAAGTTAGCTGGTGAACCGCCGTATAATTTAATCATATCCATCGTTGCCATGGCCAGACCAGCGCCATTAACCATACAACCAATGGTACCATCGAGTTTGATGTACGATAATCCTTTTTCGTGAGCGGCTATTTCCTGAAGTTCTTCAGCATCAGGCTCGCGCATGGCCAGTATTTTTGGCTGACGGAAAAGCGCATTGTCGTCGAAATTCATTTTGCCGTCGATGGCCAGAATTTCATTTCCGGATGTGAGTACCAGCGGATTTATTTCTGCCAGAGTTGCATCAGTCTCAACATATAATTTGTAAAGTTTATTGAAAATGGAGGCCGCCTTTTGTGCCAGCTTGATGTCGCCAAACAGTTGCAATGCCATGTTTCGGGCTTGATAATCGAGCAATCCAGTTAGTGGATTGATCGAAAATTTGATGATTTTTTCGGGCGATACCTTAGCGACTTCTTCAATTTCGACTCCGCCTTCCGCGCTAACCATCAGGGTAATGGTCTTTGTGTTGCGGTCGTTTATCAACCCTACGTAAAATTCTTTGGCAATGTCAACGGCATCGGTCACCAATACTTTCTCAACTGTTAATCCTTTGATGTCCATTCCCAGAATTTGTTTAGCAGCAGATATGGCGTCGTCAACCGTCCGGGCCAGTTTCACACCTCCGGCTTTTCCTCGACCACCGGCTAAAACCTGAGCTTTTACAACTACCATTCGGTTCATCTCACGAGCCACCTTCTCGACCTCACCAACCGTATAGCACAATATTCCATCGGGTACAGGAATGCCATAATCCCTGAAAATTTGTCTGGCTTGATATTCGTGAATCTTCATTTCAAAATAGAATTATTGATTAGTATGATTGTAATTAATAAGCAGATATCACTTACCACGCAGGTTTGTTAAAGTATAAGAACACCGAAAATCAGGTATGGTTTTGAAAATTTCAAAAAGTGAAAAATTATTTTCAATCGTAGTTAAAATGGTTGACACAGATTGTCCGAAACCGCCCCAATTATAAAAAGGAAAGCCAATTTAGGCATGAATATACTTTTTTAGCCTATTTTTGCTGTTCCTATAAAACAAGCAATATGATTGAAGACATTAAACAGGTTCTCAGGCAGGAAGCTGAAGCCATCCAAAATATTCCGGTAACGGATTCGTTCGAAAAAGCAATTAACATTATTGAAGAACGGGTCCACAAGCTGAAAGGCAAGCTGGTAGCTTCAGGAATGGGAAAAGCTGGGCAAATTGCTTTGAACATTGCAACAACTTTCAGCTCGACCGGAACGCCAGCCGTCTTCTTGCACCCAAGCGATGCCCAGCACGGCGATTTGGGAGTTATTCAACCCAACGATGTATTGTTGCTGATTTCCAATTCAGGAAAAACCCGTGAAATACTGGAGCTGGTTGAACTGGCTGAAAATCTACACAAAGATTTGCCCTTGATTGTAATTACCAGCAACAAAGAATCGCAACTGGCACAAATGTCGGATGTTTGCCTCGAAACCGGCAATCCGAAAGAAGTGTGTATCCTTGGGCTTACACCCAGTACTTCGACGACCGTAATGACCGTGATTGGCGATGTATTGGTGGTGATGATGATGAAACGGATCAATTTCAGCAACGAAGATTACGCCAAACGCCATCACGGCGGTTACCTGGGCGATAAGTCGCGGATGCAGGCAAAGCAAGCCCCACCCCAACCCTCCCCGAAAGGGAGGGAGTAAAAAAGAAACCTCTCCAGAGCACTCTCCTAAGGAGAGGGAGCAGAAAACGCTTCGATTATTTGTAATTCAAGTTATTCAGTAACAATATTATTCAACGCAGTTTTTATGTCCCCTCTTTCGGAGGGGATTTAGGGGAGGCTGAAACTTTTTAATTATGCGCATTTTAAGAGAAAACACCATCGGATTGGTGATTGATATTCAGGAACGGTTGGTTCCGGTGATGGAAGAGAAGGAACAGTTCGTTGAAAATTGCGGCAAATTGATTCGAGGTTTGCAGATTCTTGGATTGCCACTGCTTGTTACCCAGCAATATACCAAAGGACTGGGTGAAACCATTGACGAAATAAAATCAGTGATCACCGATTTTCAGTTCATCGAAAAGAAAGACTTCAGTTGTTTCGACGAACCAATATATGCCGAAAAGCTGGCACAATCGGGCGCTTTAAACGTGATTATCTGCGGAATCGAATCACACGTATGTGTGCTGCAAACGGCCATCGACCTGAAAGCATCCGGATATGTACCTGTGGTCGTAATGGATTGTGTTTCATCGCGTTCGTTCGATAATATTGACCTTGCTTCTGAACGTTTCCGCTACGAAGAAATTATGATGACTTCGCTCGAATCAATCCTTTTCGAACTGACCCGAAGCGCCGGCGCTCCCGGATTTAAGGAAATTTCGAAACTAGTTAAGTAGAGTAACCTTAAACTATTGACCATTAAACCATTTATCGCTCCGACATTTTACCAGAATATTGGGTAGAAATCAGTTCAGCATCTTTCCCCGTCAAAGCTTTATAAATGGTTTTGGCAATCAATCCGGCACCTTCAACATTCGGATGAATTTGATCTGGAAAAAGAGAAGCCTTATTTGAAAGTTCAGCATATAAGTCAATTACACGAAGTTTATTTTTCTTAGCCAGTTTTTCGACAGCCGGAATGACACCATGAACAATGATGGAATCGTTTATATCCCAGCGGTTTCCGTAGGCCGGAACTGGCTTACACAAGTAAATTCGTGGATGCGAAGCCAGTTTTTTCAATTCGGTAATCATTGCCTGGTAATCAGCCGAAAATTCAGCCGAAAATTTCCAGTTTTGCGGTTTGGTGTCGTTGGTTCCAAGTTTAATAATCACTACATCAGGCAGAAACGATTTGGTATGAAAGTATGCTTCTTCGTTCCAGTAAGGATAATCACCTTTTTTAAGCATGGTTCGCCCACTTACCCCAAAATTACGGACGATCCATTTTTCGCCCAACATTCTACCCAATTGTGACGGATAGGAATCGTGCGTCCGGTCAGCAATTCCGTGACCATAGGTAATGCTGTTGCCAATGCAGGCTACTTTGACGGGCGCCGAATATTTGGAAGGATCAATGGGCTGGGCTGACAGGGAAAGCGAAAAAGCAACCCAAATCAACAAAATCGAAAGGTATTTCATGGTTATAAGCTTATCAGTTTTGAACGCTAAAGATAGAAAAGTTGGCCTGAAACAAGGTAAATCCTTTTCTATAAAGCCGAGGTACAGGAGGAAAAATAAATTAACCTATTTTTGGGTTTGTAAATTTTTCAGAATTGAATAAAAGAAAGTGTTTATGTTAATTAAAAAATATAATCCATCAAATTATTAGCTGTAATGAATACAAATACCTGTATTTATTCAGAAGATGAAGTGTTTCCTGACTTTTTGGTTGGGAAAGAACGTGCGGCGCTCGAACGCTGGAACAATGGCGATCCTTTGGGGTACCTCGAAATTTCGGCGCTTGATGTCGTCTATTTTGATCCTTTTTCCGCTGGCAGACTGGATGGATTAGAAAAACTCACGCAGCTTTACGAATCCATTCGTGGACAGGTTCATGTTGACCGGTATGAAATGCTTCATCCGAAAGTACAGGCAGGAAGCAACATGGCTGTTCTGACTTTCAATCTCATTTCGCACGAAGGAAATGATTGTCAACAATGGAATTGCACTGAAGTTTACAGGCAGGAAGCCAATGGGGAATGGAAAATTATCCAAACCCATTGGTCGTTTACCCAGCCTAAGTTTCAGTAACAGGCTAAATTACAGCATTGAGGTTGTGTTGCACTAAGGTTCAATAAGTTTGGGCATTTGCAGCGCCAACCCAAATTCTTTGTTCAATCTTTCGATGAAATAGGCTGAAAGGAAAGGTGATTCCATTTCAATGTTTTGATGCACAAAGAAATAGACATCACGAAGTCCCTGGTCAACCCATATTTTAAGTCGATTCAACCAGTCGTCCAACCGGTCGCGGTCGCTTTGCGGATGATTCGCACCAACATAACGAATGAATGCAAACGGTGTCGTTAACCGCATGTGTAGCAAGTCGCGCCGACCGGCGGTATCAACCAGTATATTAGTGATTTGATGCTTTTCGAATAACTGGTAAACTTCGGATGATACGGCAGCATTGTTAAACCATTCATTATTACGCATTTCGACAGCCAGCGGAATGGCTTTCGGAAAATTCCCGATGAAGCTAACCAACCGGTCGTAATTTTTATAGCCAAAATTATCGTGAAGTTGCAGAAATACCATTCCCAGTTTAGCTTCAAAATTGCTGATGCTGTCGCAGTATTCTTCAACCAACGGCTGGACCTCATTTAATCGCCGTATATGGCTGATGCTTTGCGTCACTTTCGGGAAGAACCGGAATTCGTCAGGAGTTTTTTCGCGCCAAGTAATTACCTGTTCGCGTTTAGGCAGGTTGTAAAAAGTGGCATTGAGTTCAATCGAGTTAAACTGTCTGGAATAATAAGTCAATTCATCTTTCGTGCCGCGCGGATAAAAATTTTTCAGGTCAGCCTTGTTCCATTTGGCACAGCCTACATAAACCTTCAATGGTTTACTCTTATCGTTTAGTTTCAGGATTTCTGCGGTTCCCGCATCATCGGCAGGCAACCTAAAATCAATAGATTCAGGATTTTCACTTTGTCCAAATTTCATAATATCATTGGTTAAAAATGGTGAATGAAGATACAATCTTTCGGATTATAATATGAATTTGATAGCATTAGACAAATTAGTCCTGAATAAGATCTTCTAATATTCGCCAGAAACATCGGTAAGAACTTCGAAGCCAGTTTGTGTTACCAGTATGGTATGTTCAAATTGAGCTGAAAGCTTTTTATCAACGGTTCGGGCGGTCCATTTATCAATTTTATCAACGACGGTTCCGGGTTTTCCCTGGTTAATCATTGGCTCGATTGTAAAAGTCATACCTGGTTTCATTATTGGACCTGTGTTCCGGCGAGCTGTATGGTCAATCTGTGGTTCTTCGTGGAATTGAATACCGACACCATGACCGCAATATTCGTAAACTACGCTGAACCCTTTTGATTTCACATACTTACCAATGGCAAACCCGATATTTCCAAAATTATTTCCGGGCCTAACCTGCTGAATTCCAAGATCCAAACTATGCCTGGTCACTTCAATCAATTCGAGGGCAATGGGCGAAGCTTCACCTATCGTAAACATACTACTGGTATCGCCAAAATAACCATCCAAAATGGTTGTCACATCAATATTCAGAATATCACCATTTTTCAGGATGACATTTTCTGTTGGAATTCCGTGACAAACTATCTCGTTGATCGATATACAACATGATTTTGGAAATCCGCCATAGCCGAGAGTTGCCGGGATGGCGCCATTTTCACGGATGAAGGATTCAATCTTCTGATCTAAAAACCCGGTCGAAACACCTTCTTTTACAAAGTCAGCAATATATTTTAATGTTTGCCCGGCCAGTTTACTGCTTTTCCTGATTCCTTCGATCTGTTCGGGCGTTTTTATGAATATTTTATCCATGAATATCTAAATTTTTGTGCAAAAGTCGCAAAATCGATTGGTTTATCAAAGCTGAACAATAGTTTTGTACGAAGGTTTAAAATAACCCTTACAAATGGAAAAATATCAGGAACAACTTACCATTAAGTCATACCAAACGAATCAATATGGGAAAGCATCCATTGCTTCGCTTTTCAATATTTTGATTGAAGCAGCCTGGGCTCATGCTCAGGTGATGGATTGGGGATACGATAGTTTGAAAAGCAACAACTTGTTTTGGGTACTGTCGCGCATGTATTTTCAGGTTGAAAAATATCCGGAATGGCAGGATGAGATTACCTTGAGTACCTGGTCGGCAGGAACTGACGGCATGTATGCCTACCGCGAATATATCCTTGAAGATCAACATGGTGAAGTAATTTTACGCGCCAGTTCAGCATGGCTGATATTGGATATGGAAACCCGTAAAATATTCAGGTTGAGCGAATTCAAAGCTACTTTCCCGAAACTCATCGATTCAAAAGCGTGTAGAAATCCGAAACGGATCAAACCTGACATACATCCTGAAACGTTGAATTTTTATCAGGTGCTTTTCAGCGAACTTGATATCAATAAGCATTTTAACAGTGTGAAATACGTTGAGCGTGTGCTAGATGATTTTGGCATCGATTTTCTCAACGAATACGAACCGACCGAGCTGGAAGTGAATTACCTGAAAGAAGGTCAGGCTGGTGATTTTGTTGCAGTTACCCGCACCCAACTATCGGGAAACGCATACCAGAATTGTCTGGTCCGCCAATCGGATGGCGCTGATTTGTGCGTGATGCAGATTGGTTGGAGAGCACGAGTAAATGGATAAATTGATAAATGGTTAAATTGTTTGAGTGTTGCTTAACTTGAATCTTCATAGTAATTAAGCAATTAAACCATTTATCATTAAACTTATTTGCTAAGCCGCACTTCCTTCTATTGTCTTAATTTTGGTTAACTCATTTTCTTTTTGAGTTCCTTCTTCTTCCAAATCGTAGTCATTTTGCAAACCAAGCCAAAATCTGGGGCTGTTACCGAAAAATTTAGAAAGTCGCAAAGCAGTGTCAGCTGTTATTCTTCTATTACCTTTTAATATTTCGCCGACTCGGGTTTGAGGGATGAATGTTTCTTTGGCCAGTCGATATGCAGAAATTCCAAGTGGCAACAGAAACTCCTCATTTAATACCTCTCCCGGATGAATGTTTCTTAACTTTTCCATATTTGATTTATTTTCTGGAATACCATTCCAAAATTTGACTAATCTTTTCATCCAAAGGCATATATCCATCCAGCCAATGGATTTCGGTTCCCTGATTTTCCATTCGCCGGAACCAGGTCATCTGGCGTTTGGCAAACTGATGGATGGCCGTGTTAAGCCCGTCAAACATCTCCAGATAAGTAATTTTTCCTGTTAGGTACAGTGTCATGTATTTGTATTCCAGACCATAATAGGTCAATTGTTCCGGAGTCAATCCGCTGTCGAGCAACCGTTGCACTTCATCGAGCATTCCGCATTTCAGCCGATCTTTCAACCGGCTCGTTATGCGTTTCCGTCGTGACATCCGGTCGAATTTAACTCCAACTACCAGACTTTGGATGTCGGGCATTCCGGTATTAATCTCAGGATGAGAAAGATAATACTCTTCAATTTCGATGGCGCGGATAGCCCGTTTCGAGCTTTCGGTGTCGGTTTGGTTGTGCAGGTAATTTTTGTAGCCTTTCAATATCACTTCCAGTTCCCAAAGTAATTTGTCGTCCAGTTCTTTACGGAGATTTTCATTTACCGGAACCTGAATCAATTTGTAGTTTTTCAGAATTGCTTCCAGGTACAAACCACTTCCGCCACACATCACCGGAAGTTTTCCACGTCCGGTAATTTCGGCAAAGACACGCAAAAAATCTTTCTGATATTCAAATACATTGTATTCGTATCCTGCGTCAACAATGTCGATCAGATGAAAAGGAACGGCAGTTCCATCAACCACATAATCAACATAATCCTTTCCGGTTCCGAGATCCATTCCCCGGTAAACCTGACGCGAATCGGCTGAGATAACTTCGCCGTTGAGCACCGACGCTACTTTTGCTGCCACACTTGTTTTTCCCGAAGCGGTTGGCCCAAGAACGGTAATTAAATTATATTTCTGTTCGTGCATGGAATCTGAAGTTTTAGAAGTGCAAAATAATGTATTTTTGTAACGATAGAACCAGCAGCAAGGCAATTTGTTTACGACTTTAACTGATCGGAAAATTCACGAAGCAATTGAAAAATGGCACATAAACAACAAAACATAAGCATTAAAAACAAAAAAGCTTTCTTCGATTACGAGATCCTTGAAACCTTTTATGCCGGCATTCAACTGGCTGGAACAGAGATAAAATCGATCCGAAGCGCAAAAGCCAGTCTGGTTGATTCGTATTGCTCATTCTTTGCCAATCAGTTGTATGTTAAGAATATGCATGTTTCTGAATATGAATTGGGTACCTGCAACAACCACATTGCAAAACGCGACCGCAAACTACTTCTGAACCGGAAAGAGCTGGATAAATTGCAGAAGAAGACCAAAGAAGGCGGTATCACCATTGTTCCACTCAAACTTTTCATCAACGAACGTGGCCTGGCCAAACTGGAAATTTCGCTTGCCAAAGGGAAAAAGACTTTCGATAAGCGCGAAACCCTGAAACTAAAAGACGATGCCAGGGAGATGGACCGGGCCAGGAAAAATTAGGGGGCAGTCTCAGTCGCAGTTTTTATGACTAAAGTTTCGGCTCCATGATAGAAACAATCGTATATTTGAGGTATAACTTTAAAAATCAAAACTATGGCTTTGTTAAATTCATTGAAAAATTTGTTTGGCACGTCAAAAGATCTTGGCGCTGCCAAAGTTGAAGAATTGAAAGAAAAAGCAGCTCCTGTAGTTGAAAATGTTAAAGAATACGTAAAAGAAGTTGTCGATAAAGTTGACACAGCAACCGCTGATGTTCGGGAATCGACGCAATCATTCGGCGAGAAAGCACAATCTTTCGGCGAAGATTTAAAGGAAAAAGCACACGAAAAGCTGGACACGCTTGAAGCTAAAGCCGAAAATTTTGTGGAAGACCTTAACATGAAACTTCAGGAAAAATTGAAAAAGCATGAAACGGTTGCGGAGCAGGTTGATGAAAAAGTATCTGACGAAGCTAAAAAATCGGTTGAAAAGGATGATGAACTTACTAAAAAGGCAACTGAATAAAGAAATACATTTTTCGTAAGAATCAAGTCTGAAAGATAATTCAGTCTATTTTTCATGAAAAGCCTAAAAAAGAGCCCGGTAGAAATTCATCTACCGGGCTTTATCATGAAATTTAAAATGATAAATCCCTCATCCAAAGGTCGAAGATATGGAGCAAAACGATTTATTTACCGCAAATATGCGGCGAATAATGCCGCAATTGACGAATAGAAGAAAATATCATGGTAAAGTACATCTATCAATACGACAATTGGCCTCAGTTTACATGGAGCGAGCAGGAAATACAGGTTATACTCGGGAAAGTCCGCCATTTGCAGGGAAAACTCTTGGGGGAGATGAGTGCATTGGGGTTTTCATTGAAAGAGGAAACCATGCTTACAACTTTGACGCTCAATGTATTGAAATCGTCGGAAATAGAAGGAGAAATACTTAATTACGAGCAGGTTCGATCTTCGATAGCGCGGAGATTGGGAATGGAATATGCTGGCATGGTCTATTCAGACAGAAATGTTGACAGAGTGGTTGAAATGATGTTGGATGCAACTCAAAACAACAAACAGCCACTTATTGAAGAAAGATTGTTTGGCTGGCACGCTGCGCTTTTTCCAACAGGTTGGAGCGGTAGTCATAAAATTGATGTTGGCTGTTACCATAAGGACGAAATGCAAGTCGTTTCAGGAGCAATTGAAAAGGAGCAAGTTCATTATCAGGCACCTCCGCCCGGTCAGGTAAAAGTGGAGATGGAAAATTTTATTCAGTGGTTTAATCAAGAAGTACCCATTGATCCCGTATTAAAATCTGCAATTGCTCATTTTTGGTTTATCATTATCCACCCTTTTGATGATGGGAATGGTCGCATAGCCCGGGCAATTTCAGATTTATTGCTGGCCCGTTCTGATGATACTTCTCAGCGTTATTACAGTTTATCGAGTCAGATCATGCTCGAACGGAAGGTTTATTACGAGATATTGCAAAAAACACAATTCAGCAGTGGCGATATAACCGAATGGTTGACCTGGTATCTCGATTGTTTGTATCGTTCGTTGCTTTCTACGGAAGACTCTTTCCAAAAAGTTCTTCACAAAGCTGATTTTTGGGACAAGCACAATGAAACTGCGTTCAATGCGCGACAACGGCTAATACTGAATAAATTGTTTGATGGATTTGACGGAAAACTCAATTCATCGAAATGGACAAAAATCGCCAAATGTTCCGCAGACACAGCGCTTCGAGATATTCAGGATTTGATGAACAAAGGTATTTTGAGGAAGGAAATCGCAGGTGGACGAAGCACTAATTACGAATTGGTGCTTTGAGTAAAAAAGCCCGGAAGAACTCAATTCCCCAGGCTTTTTTATGAAGTTTAACAACAATTTTTCTATTTCAAAGTTGCCAAAGCATCTTTTATTCGCGTCAGCGATTTGATAAGGTCGGCTTCCGAAGCAGCATACGAAATGCGGATACATTCAGGAGCGCCAAAGGCTTCACCCGAAACTACACCGGTAAAGGCATTCGACAGAATAAACAAGCCCATATCGTCGGCATTGTGAATGGTTACTGTACCATCCGATTTTCCGAAGAACGACGAAATATCAGGAAACACATAAAAAGCGCCATCAGGCTTGCTGGTTTTCACGCCGGGAATTTCGGCAAGCATAGCAAGAACCAGGTTACGACGTTTTTCGAATTGCTCAACCATCGCATACACAGTATCAAGCGGAGCATTCAACGCTGCAACAGAGGCAATTTGCGAGACAGAGCAAGGCCCAGAGGTATATTGTCCCTGTAACTTACCGCAGGCTTTGGCCAACCAGAGCGGAGCAGCTATATAACCAATGCGGTAACCAGTCATGGCAAACGCTTTCGATATCCCGTTTACAACCACAACCTGATCTTTCATTTCGGCAAACTGGGCAATACTTTCGTGCTTGATGCCATAAACAATATGTTCATATATTTCGTCGGAGATCACAATGATGTTTGGTTTTTTGGCGAAAATATCGGCGAAAGCTTTCAGTTCTTCTTTTGTGTACACGCTTCCGGTTGGGTTACTCGGACTGCTAAACAGGAACGCGCGGGTTTTTGGCGTAATGGCAGCTTCGAGCTGAGCCGGAGTAATCTTGAAATCACTGTCAACCGAGGTTTTAATGATTACATTTTTACCCTCGTTCAATTTTACCAACTCGATGTATGTTACCCAATACGGAGCAGGGATAATAACCTCATCGTCTTTATTGATCAAGGCCTGTAACAGGTTTGCGATGGAATGTTTGGCGCCATTCGATACAACAATCTGATCAGTAGTGTACTCCAGACCGTTGTCTCGTTTCAGCTTATCAACAATTGCTTTCCGCAACGAAAGATATCCCGGCACCGGTGAATAGGTCGAAAAATTATCATCAATTGCTTTCTTAGCA
>Ga0302296_1001116_pt1 | contig 20126 bp, 14 predicted proteins | sample III_Fen_N3_1_FD_194546 | JGI IMG/M metagenome (GOLD analysis project Ga0302296, IMG submission 194546) | Peat permafrost microbial communities from Stordalen Mire near Abisko, Sweden - III_Fen_N3_1 | ecosystem: Environmental > Terrestrial > Soil > Wetlands > Permafrost | place: Sweden: Abisko...
CTGTATGGGCAAAAAACGCACAACTGGATCTAACATTGGAGGATATAGAAAAACATATAAGTCAAATCCCTACACCGGTATTAACAATTCAACTTGTAGATCAGGACAAAAATCCTGTTTCAGACGAAATAACGATAGAAATAGAAACGGATGGCAATTGGAAGAAATATAACAAATCTAAAGCTATCAATAAAAGAGAAATAAACTTAACATTAACAGCTTTTAAAAAATCAGCATGTCAGTTAAGAATTACAACAAACGCAGATATCAGCCTGGATATGGTGTCTTTAATGCCTACTGACTTATGGGGGGCTAAGGAAGAACCAGGTTCTCCAACTGCTGTGAAAAATTATAATAATAATCCAAATTACAGATTAAGAAGAGATCTTGTAAAAACCCTTCAGGATATGCACCCAAGATTTTTACGTTTCCCAGGAGGTTGTATTTCGGAAGGCTCTTATATCTGGGATAATGTATATGACTGGAAAGACTCTGTAGACAAGGTTGAATTGCGTAAAGAAAACTTTAATGTTTGGGGATATATGATGACCATGGGCTTAGGCTATATAGAATATTTCCAGCTGGCGGAAGACCTTAACTGTGAACCACTGCCAGTGATGGCCTGTGGAGTTTTATGCCAGGCAAGATCTGATTATGCAAATCCGGCAGGGGGAAAACTTCAAAAAAAATATATTGATAATTTTACGGATCTTATTGATTTTGCTATAAGTATTGATTATGAAAATAACAAATGGGCGCTTCTTCGAAAAGAGATGGGGCATGAAGAACCATTTAATCTTCATTTACTGGGAGTAGGAAATGAAAATTGGGGAACGGAATTTTTTGCAAGTTTTCAAGTGTTTAAAAAAGCTATTGATGAGCATATGTCAAATTATTATCCAGGTTATATGCTTCAGATTATTTCCACGGTAGGTGCACAGGCAGATGATGATTCCTATCAGAAGGGTTGGAAATTCCTGGCTGGTAAACTGACAGGAGATACGGATATTCCTTTTACGGATGGAGTTATCAGCAATATAGAACATGTAAACTGGTACCCTGATCAGAAAGATTATATGGAAACCATTGCAGACGAGCATTTTTATCGTTCCAATGAATATCTTTATCATAATACAGACCGTTATCAGTATTATGAAAGAAGTTATTTAAAAAAGGGTGTTTTGGATGAAATGAAAACTTCCAAGGTTTTTGTGGGGGAATATGCTTCCAGTGACAAAAATACTCTGGCAGGCGCACTGGCTGAGGCTGCGGTCATGACTGGTTTTGAAAAAAACAGTGATGTGGTAAGACTTGCAGCGTACGCTCCTTTATTTAATAAAGCACGTTCTGATAATTTGTATCGTTGGACACCGGACTGTATCTGGTTTGACGACGAAACAGTATGGAGAACACCAAATTATTATGTTCAGCAGTTATTTGCCAGATATCTCGGAAAAAAGTTGATTGATTCCAGTTTTTACAGATATATAAATGGTGTAAAAGAAGAAATGACTGCCTGTGGTGGAATCGAACTTGCTGCACGCAATTCCAAAATCTGCATTCATGATATAAAAATTTACTCGAACTACACTGGCGATATCATTTACTATGAAAACTTTAAAAAGGGACTCAGCAAAGAGTGGCAGGTATTTTCTGGAAATGGTAATGTATCACAGGATTCTGAAAAAGGTCTGATTCTGGAAGGAGAAGATGGAAAATTCTGTAGCATCTTTCTTCAAAAAGATAAATGGAGTAACTATCGCATAGAAATTAATGCAGTTAAAGAAGAAGGAACCGATGGATTTTATGTGGGGGCAGGTATTACAAATCCGGATTCAGATAAAAAAGATGGTCTTGTTTATGCTATTGGGTATGATAATCATTCCACGGGAATAAAGGTATATAAAGATGGAATAGAAGGATATACTTTAGGCGATTATTCTACCAGTACTTCTGCCGGAAATATGCGGGATTGTAATTATAAACCTTTAACGGAAAACTTTGAATACCATATCGTCCTGGATTATGGTGGAAAAGATGGAAAAGAACTATTTTGCTCCTATGATGAAAACGGTCATGTGGAAAATGTAATTCGTTGCAGATTGGACTGTTATAATAAAGATATTTTTTATAGTATTACAAAAGATGCTGAATATGTTTATCTGAAAATGATTAATAATTCAGAAAATCAGAAAAAAACCAGACTCAGTTTGGATGGAATGAATGTTCAAGAATCTGCAAAACTTATTTTTCTTACAGGTGAAAAAGAGTTATTGGATATTCCGGATGTTAACTCAAAAAATATGGAAAGAATTATTCCGGTAGAGTCCACAATTCAGATATTAGATAATGAAACACTGGTCATTTTGCCTGGGTTTAGTTTAACGGTTGTAGTTTTTGAGATAAAAATAAAATAAGAAAACCGACGGTTTATCAAGAAAATATATAGAATTTATCAAGAAAAAGACAAGAAATTATTAAGGAATTATTAAGGTTAATAAATATAAAAGTGTTCACAGAATTTTCACAGATTTGACTAATTTAGAACACAATTTAAGCATAGATTAAATATGTTAAGGAATTATATTAAACCAGTCAAGGAGGATATAAAGTTGATTACAATTAATCATCTAGTTAAAAAGTATAATCAGCATGTAGCAGTAGATGACCTTACATTTCAAGTTGAAAAAGGTCAGATTTATGGCTTTTTAGGACCAAATGGTGCAGGAAAATCTACTACCATGAATATTTTGACAGGATACCTGGCAGCTACCAGCGGTGAGGTGTTAATTAATGGGCATGACATTATGAAAGAACCTGAGGAAGCTAAAAAATGTATAGGCTACCTGCCGGAATTACCTCCGCTTTATCAGGAAATGACAGTACTGGAGTATTTAAAATTCGTAGCAGAACTAAAGTTAATTAAAAAAAGTGATCGAGCAAAACAAATTAATGAAGTTATGAAACTTACAAAAGTGGAAGATGTTAAAGACCGTTTAATTCACAATCTTTCAAAGGGTTACAAACAAAGAGTAGGTCTGGCTCAAGCTATTCTGGGATATCCTGAAATTATTGTTTTGGATGAACCCACAGTAGGTCTGGATCCAAAACAAATTATAGAGATACGTGATCTGATAAAAGAACTTGGTAAAAAACACACCATAATTTTAAGCTCACATATCCTTTCAGAAGTAAGCGCTATCTGTGATAAAATCATGATTATATCAAAGGGAAAATTGGTTGCCTGTGATACCGCAGAAGCTCTCATTAAACTTTTAAATGGTTCTTCTGAGACAGAAGTTGTAGTCAGAGGCTCTAAAGAGAAAATTGAAGAAGTTATCAAAAACCTTAAAGCAGTAAAAAAATATCGTTTTGAGACCATGAAAGAAGCAGGTTTATATAAAGTATTTATTGAAACACCTACCGATGTTGATATCAGAGAAGAACTTTTTACAGCACTGGCAGAAAACAAACTTCTTATGATGGAACTTAAACTGAATGAAAAAACTCTTGAAGATATCTTCCTGGAATTGACAGATGATAAACCATCAGAAAATTCGGATAAGAAAAAAACAAAATTATTTCAGAAAAAAGATAAGACCGAAAACATGAAGAATGATAAAAAAGCGAATGAAGAAGTAATAAAAGAAAATATATCAAAAGAATCAGAAGTATCAGAAACAGAAGAAGCGGCGACTAAGGAAGCAGCATCAGAAACGGAGGCCAAATAAATGTTTGCTATCTATAAAAGAGAACTGAAATCTTATTTTACTACCGTAATTGGTTTTTTATTTATCGCTTCTACATTATTTCTGGTTGGCATTTATTTTACTTTATATAATTTAATGTATGGTTATCCATATGTTTCTTATGCATTACAGGGTGTTGTATTTATATTTTTTATAACCGTTCCAATCCTTACTATGAAGGTCTTGTCCGAAGAACGTAGGCAGAAGATAGATCAGTTGATTTTTACAGCACCAATATCAGTAGGTAAAGTGGTAGTAGGAAAATATCTTGCTCTTCTTTCGATTCTGGGTATTCCTACAGCTGTTATCTGTGTTTATCCATTAATTCTTTCAAAATTTGGAAGTATTCCTTATGGAGAAAATTATACCGGTATTTTAGGCTTCTTCTTATACGGAGCAGCAAGTATAGCAATTGCACTTTTCATTTCTTCATTTACAGAAAGTCAGGTAATCTGTGCTGTCCTTTCATTTGCTGCACTTTTTGTAGGTTATATGATGAACGGAATTTCAAACTTAATTTCGAATACAGGAAATACTTTAACAAAAATATTAAGTGCATATGATCTTAGTACTCCATTTAATAATTTCGTTACAGGAACACTGGATTTGAAAGCGGTAGTTTATTATTTGTCATTAGTGGTACTGATGTTATTTTTAACTTGTCAGTCTATCCAAAAAAGAAGATTTAGCATTTCTACAAAAAATATTACAATGAGCGCTTTCAGTTCATCGCTGATCGTGATTGTTATTGCAATTACAGTTTTAGTAAACCTTGTTGTTGGACAACTCCCAGCAACCGTAACATCTATTGATATGACTCAGGATAAGCTATATTCGCTTACCAGCACTACTGAAGATATAGTTTCATCCCTTAACCAGGATGTTACAATTTATGTAGTAGGAACAGAATCATCTGTTGATGCTACGTTTAAAGAAACTTTGAAAAAATATGATGATTTATCTGATCATATTAAAGTAGTATACAAAGATCCTGTCGTTAGTCCTAATTTTTATAAAGAGTACACAGATACTATTTCTGAAGGTAGTGCAATTGTTGTTAGCGATTCGAGAAACAAAGTAATCGATTCCAATGATCTTTATACTTATGAAATGGATCAATCAACATTGCAGAATACGATTACAGGATATGACGGCGAAGGTCTTGTAACCAGTGCAATTACATATGTTACATCTGATAATATGCCAAAAGCATATATAATAGAAGGCCATAATGAATTAGCATTAGATACAACTTTTTCTGATGAAATTGATAAAGAAAATATTACAACAGAATCTATTAATTTGTTAAAATATGATGCAGTACCAGATGATGCAGACTTTATCATTATCAATGCACCAACAACTGATTTTTCCACGGATGATACTGCAAAAATAATTGATTATCTTGATAAAGGTGGAAATTTATTTATCGTAAGCAGCTATTCTGAAACCGATCTGCCCAATTTTGAATCCATTATGGCTCACTATGGTGTAACCAAAGTGGATGGAATGGTAGTAGAAGGAGACAAAACTTATTATAATCAGGTTCCATATTATCTGTTACCTGATGTTGCAAGCGATACAGTTACCGATGGAATTTATGGCAAATATTATATTTTTGCTCCTTTTTCTCAGGGACTTATACTACCTACAACTGCTACAGATGGAATTACAATCACTAGTCTGTTAACCACCAGTGACTCTGCATATGCAAAGCAGGATGTAAGCAATACCGATGACTACAGCAAACAACTGGGAGATATCGACGGACCTTTCACAATTGGTATTAAAATAGATAAAACAATAGATGACACTGACAGTTATATTTACTATTTTACATCAGAAAGCATGTTTACGGCAAATGCAAACACTGTGGTCTCCGGAGCTAATGGCGTATTATTTAATAATTGTATTTCTACATTTATTAATCAGGATATAACAAATGTAGTGCCTGTTAAAAGCTACTCCATTCAGTATATTACTACAACAGAAGCTGACACTATCTTCCTTGGTATTTGTACCGCAGTTGTTATTCCGGTATTTACCTTGGTGGCAGGTCTTGTTATCTGGCTCAAGAGGAGAAAGCGCTAATGAAGAAACAAAAAATACAACTTATTATATTACTTGTTTTTCTCATAGCAGTTATAGCCGGTTATGTTGGACTTAAGAAATATAATGATAAAAAAGCAGCGGATACTGCAGCTGCAGAAGACACATCAGTTACCGTTACTGATTTTTCAGCTGATGATGTTACAAAAATGAATGTGGTATATGGTGACAGCAATCTGACTTTTGTCCAGGAGAACGGAACATGGTATGATGATGCAGATAGAACCCTTGATATTGATGAAAGCAAAATCAGTACTTTAATAAGTGATCTGAATAATATTACCAGTGAAAACAGCCTTGACAGTCCAACGTTAAGTGATTATGGTTTGGATGCACCAACTCAGACCATGACACTGACAACAGCAGATAATGAATATAAATTTTATATTGGAGCTTCCAATGACATAATTAATGAGTATTATTTTTATGTAAATGATTCTTCAAAAGTTTACACATTGCCATCTGCAACAGTAAGTGCTTTCCAGATTACGATAGATGATTATCTGGCAGCATCAACAGATGCAACAACAGCTACAGATGCAACAACAGCTACAGATGCAACAACAGCTACTGATGCAACAACAGCTACGGATGCAACAGTGCAAAATTAAAATAACAACAGTTATAGCCCTATTGACAATTATATGTGATAGGGCTATAATTCTAATTACTTTAAATGAGAATGAATATCATTAACAAGGAGAAATATGACACTATACGAGGGAAAACCAAAACAGAATTATGTAGTTACCGGTGTTTATGTGGAAGAAGCCATAACAAGAAGGCTTCAGGCTCTTGGGGTTAATGATGGAACAACGGTTTATATCGCTAATCGCAGTAAAAAAGGTGCCATGGTAATTAAGGTACGAGGGACGAGACTTGCCATAGGAAAACATATTGCATCTATGATAGAAGTATCCGATCCTTTGGAACAAAAGTAAAAGTGGTAGAAAGTAAGGTAATAAATTATGATAAACAGCGATATTGTAAAAACTGATACTGAAAGAATTAATACTAGAAAAATAAAAAGAAAAGATAATCATATACATGTGGCTTTCGTTGGAAATCCTAACTGTGGAAAAACTACTTTATTTAATGCTTTAACAGGTTCAAAGTTAAAAGTAGCCAACTGGCCGGGGGTGACTGTAGAAAAAAAAGAAGGTAGTTGTATTTATGATGGATTCGAAGTAACCCTTGTTGATACGCCGGGAATCTATTCTCTGACTTCTTATACAATAGAAGAGAAAATCACAAGGCAGTGTGTTCTAGATGATGATGTGGAAGTTATAGTAAATGTAGTAGATGCCTCAAGCCTGGAACGCAATTTATATCTTACTCTACAGCTTTTAGAAATTGGAAAACCGGTAGTTCTGGCCCTTAATATGATGGATATTGTTGAAGAAACAGGGATAGAACTGGATTTGCATCGATTACCTGAACTATTGGGAGATATTCCGGTAGTACCGGTATCAGCTGCAAAACGAAGTGGCATGGATATACTTCTTCATGCAGTAGTTCATCATTATGAAGAGGGCCCCCAAAATCCTGTTATTCTTTATTCCGGGGAAATTGAGGAAAAAATCGAAAAACTGGAAATTATGATGCAGGCTCATTACCCAAAACATTCTTCACCAAGATGGCACGCAATCAAACTTTTAGAATATGACGAAGATGTCAGGGAAGAACATCCCATTCATATTACAAATATTGCAGATAAAAATTATGAAAAAGATATCATACAGTCAAAGTACAGATATATTGAAAATGTAATTAAAGAGGTTGTATTTCATAAAGAAAAAAAAGTAGCTTTTACTGATAAGGTGGACAGGATACTGATTCATCCCATCTGGGGAGTTCCTGTATTTTTCCTGATTATGACCTTTGTTTTTTTTCTGACCTTCACGGTAGGGGATTTTTTGAAAAGTTATTTTGAATTTGGGGTATCTTTTTTTTCCAATATAGTAAGTTCTATATGTACATCAGCAGGGGTATCACCCTGGCTGATTTCGCTGTTGGTAAATGGAATCATAGCTGGAGTTGGAGGTATTTTAACATTTGTTCCCAACATAGCCATATTGTTTTTGGCGCTTGCTCTTTTGGAAGATAGCGGATATATGTCACGGGTTGCCTATATTATGGATAAAATAATGGGAAAAGTCGGATTATCAGGAAAAGCTTTTCTGCCTATGATTCTTGGATTCGGGTGTACGGTTCCGGCAATTATGGCAACAAGAGCCCTGGAGTCCGAAAAAGACAGACGAAAGACTATGGTACTGACCCCTTTTATGTCCTGCTCTGCAAAACTTCCGATTTATGTACTTTTTTCAGGAATCTTTTTTAAAAATTATGCAACACTTGTTGCAATGTCAATGTACGTAATTGGAATGCTGCTTGCTATTGTTGTTGCTTTTTTAATGAATAAATTTCAGAAGGGTTCGGAAAATGATTCTCTTTTAATAGAACTGCCGGAATATAAAAGACCAAATGCAAGAACTATCAGAATCTATGTCATGACAAAATTAAAAGATTTTTTGATACGTGCTGGTACAACAATTTTTATTGCATCCATAATTATATGGTTCTTGTTAAACTTTGGAGCAAAAGGAATGGTAACAAATCCTGGAGATAGTTTTGGAGCATTTATTGGAAAACTGATGGTTCCATTGTTAGCTCCAGCGGGGCTTGGAATGTGGCAGATTGGGGTTGCACTTCTTTCAGGAATTACCGCAAAAGAAATCGTGGTTTCCAGTATGAATGTACTTTTTGGTGTCACCACCTCAGTAAATATGGCAGGTGCAGCGTCAGGCGTTGGTACTATTGCTGACAGAATTCATGCTTTTAATCCAGGATTTGGCCCATTAAATGCTTATTCCATGATGTTATTTTGTCTGCTTTATATCCCTTGCGTGGCAAGTATTGTAACGATACAGAAAGAAAGTCATTTCAGGATGTTTACTTTTAAGGTCTTATGCTTTCAGATGATAATAGCCTGGCTTGTATCTGTAATTTTTTTCCAGACGGGAACTTTCTTACTTGGAAATTAAAAAATCAGTAGATAATCCATACAAAAAGGGGTACTATATAAGAGTTAATATTGAAAACAGTTGGAGGTAAACAAATGAGTCATATCAGAACACGTTTTGCACCAAGTCCCACCGGTCGTATGCATGTTGGAAATTTGAGAACAGCATTATACGAATATTTAATTGCAAAACATGAAGGTGGAGATTTTATTTTAAGAATAGAGGACACTGATCAGGAACGTCTTGTAGAAGGTGCTGTAGGAATTATTTACCGTACTTTGGAAAAAACAGGTTTGGTTCATGATGAAGGACCTGATAAAGATAAAGGTGTTGGTCCTTATGTACAAAGTGAAAGACAGGCTTCAGGAATTTACCTTGAGTATGCCAAGCTACTGATAGAAAAAGGAGAAGCATATTATTGTTTTTGTGATAAGGAAAGACTTGCTACCTTAAACAGAATGGTTGCTGGAAAAGAAATCAACGTTTATGATAAGCACTGTCTTCATTTGTCAAAAGAAGAAGTTCAGGAAAAACTTGCATCCGGAATGCCTTATGTAATTCGTCAGAATAATCCTTCCGAAGGAACTACCACCTTCGTGGATGAAATATATGGAGAGATTTCGGTGGATAATGCAGAGTTAGATGATATGATTCTTATGAAATCTGATGGATATCCAACCTATAATTTTGCAAACGTTGTAGATGACCATTTAATGGGCATTACACACGTGGTTCGTGGAAATGAGTATTTATCCTCAACACCTAAGTACAATCGTCTGTATCAGGCGTTTGAATGGCAGGTGCCGGTATATATTCACTGCCCACTGATTACAGATGAAGAACATCACAAGCTCTCAAAAAGGTGTGGACATTCTTCTTATGAAGATCTTATAGACCAGGGCTTTTTAACAGAGGCGGTAGTTAACTTTGTATGTCTTCTTGGCTGGAGCCCGGAAGGAAACGAAGAAATATTTACCCTTCAGGAACTGATTGAAAAATTTGATTTTCATAAAATTTCAAAATCTCCTGCGGTTTTCGATTTCACGAAACTGAAATGGATGAATGGTGAATATATAAAAGCTATGGAAGCTGATAAGTTTTACAGTCTGGCGGAGCCATATCTGAAAAAAGTTATTACAAAAGATCTGGATCTGAAAAAGATTGCAGAAATGGTAAAAACCAGAATAGAAGTATTTCCTGACATTAATGACATCGTGGATTTCTTTCAGGAGCTACCAGAATATGATACTGAAATGTATACCCATAAAAAAATGAAAACAGACAGCATTACATCCCTTGAAATACTTACTGACATTCTTCCTGTACTGGAAGCTCAGGAGGATTACAGCAATGATGCCTTATATCAGACCATAGTTAATTATGTGGAAGCAAAAGGGTGTAAGAATGGTTATGTTATGTGGCCAATCAGAACAGCTGTTTCCGGAAAACAGATGACACCTGCCGGAGCTACTGAAATTATGGAAATACTTGGTAAAGAGGAATCATTAAACCGTATAAAAAAGGGCATCAGCCTATTACAGGGGTAATTTTTATTGATTGTAGAATTAAATGAAAGCCAGAAGCTGGCGGTGGAGCATTATCAGGGACCTTGTATGGTAATCGCTCCACCGGGCAGTGGCAAGACTTATGTGATTACCAGAAGGGTTTCAAACCTGATAGAAGAGTGGGGCGTTGATCCCATGTCTATTCTGGTAATTACTTATACAAAAGCTGCAGCGATGGAAATGCAGCAACGTTTTTATCAGTTAAATCAAAAGGAATATGCAACATCTGTTACATTTGGAACATTTCATTCTGTCTTTTTTCAAATCTTGCAACATACCTATCGCCTTAATTCGGGCAACATTATTCATGAATATGAAAAACAGGATTATATAAAAAAAATATATGAGGAACTTTCTACAGATATGCAGGAAGATTTTTTGTTTACCCCGGATTTCTTGGAAATATTAAAATCTGAAATCAGTAATGTGAAAAATAACGGATACAATTCTGAAAATTATGCCATAAAAACTATGGATTCAAAACTTTTCTGGAACATATACAGAAAATATAATGCTCTTTTAAAGAGCAACCGAAAAATAGATTTTGACGATATGATTTTAATGACATATCAACTTTTGAAAAATGATAACGAGACTCGGCAATTCTGGCAAACCAGGTTTGAATATTTTCTAATTGATGAAATGCAGGATGCAAATACCCTGCAACTTGAGGTTATAAGGATGCTTTCAAAAAATTCCAATGTGTTTGCGGTAGGGGATGATGACCAGTCTGTATATGGTTTCAGAGGAGCAAATCCAGAAATTATGCTTAAGTTTGAAGAATATTTTCCGGATGTAGTAAAAATACAGTTAAGTACCAATTACCGTTCCAATGAAGATATCGTGGAACTGGCAGGTAAAAGTATTTCAAATAATAAACTGCGCTTTCAAAAGCATGTCATTACACAAAAATGTGGAAGAGACTCCATAGAACTTAATGAATTTGAAACAATAGAAAAAGAAATGAAGTATATTGCCGATTGTATCAAGAAAGATGCGGTGGAAACAAATTTTAAAAGTACGGGAATTCTATTTAGAACAAACAAGGAATTGGAAGAATATGCACTTTTTTTTCAAAAAGAAGGTATTACCTTTTATTCAAGGGAAAATATCCGCAATCTCTTTCGCATGCAGCCTGCTGTGGATCTGATTTCTTATCTGGATTTTGCAGCTGATAGTTCCAAAAGAGATCTTTTTTTACAGATCATGAACAAACCTAACCGTTTTATCAGCCGTAGTTTTTTCCCACAACAATTTTCTTTAAGAACATTAAAGGAAAGGTATTTTGATAAACCGGGAATTCTCAATCATATATTTAAGCTGGAATTTGATTTAAAAAAAATAGCGGGAATGGAACCCTATCTGGCTATCCACTATATTCGAAAAATTGTTGGTTATGAAGAATATATGGTTGATCTTGCAGGAAAGGAATCAGAAAAAAACAGCTTAGGGAATGATAGAAGCAGAAATGGTATTAATGGTAATGATATTAGTGGAAATGATATTAGCGGAAATGATTGTTTTGAAAAAAACAGAAAGGAATTAGAAGAGTTGTTAGACCGGATTCAGGAAACTTCAAAAGGATACCAAACGTTGAAACAATGGAAGTCCTTTATTAGCAATTACGAAGAAACATTACTGAAAGCCAGTAATAAACAGAATCATCAGGGTGTAAAAAATGCAGGAAATGAAACGGGCATTTTCCTATCTACCATGCATGGGGCAAAGGGACTGGAATATGACCGGGTTTTTCTACCCTTTTTAAACGAAGGTATTATTCCCCATAAAAAAGCCAAATTATTTAAGGAAATAGAAGAGGAGCGAAGAATTTTTTATGTGGCACTTACAAGAGCAAGGACGAAACTTTATTTGAGCCATGTATCTGGAACAAAAGAAAATCCCCAGAAACCATCAGGCTTCTGGGGTGAAATTATAAAGGACAAAAAAATTGATAGTTCTTATTCTTCGTCATCGTCAACAAGTTCATCGAACTCTGCAGTATCCAGATATTCATCAAATGCTTCCGCAACTAATTCATATTCCGCATCATCATCTATAAATTCCAATGTGGGTTCTGCATCTGGATTGGATTCGTCTTCGAAATAACGATAAAACCAGACTTCACCTTCATCATTTTCACCATTTTCATCTAAAGGTAATAAAACAATATAGTTCTTTTCTTTTAATTCCAAGATGGTAATAATGGAACAGTTAACTATTTCCCCATCTTCAAGTTCCAGTTCTACGGTCATATCCTCATCGTTTGTATCCTGATTATCTAACTTATCTTTGCTCATATCAAGCCTCCTTAATCATATGTACTTAAACCTATGTAAACATCACAGTGATGTTTTATCCTGTGTAATTTGATTGTACCTAATAAATTTCATTTTAGCAACCATTTTAAAAGTAAATCAATTTAAAAAAGTTTTACGGGATTAAAAAGTATGATAGAATAAAACTAATATAGTATTTTCGCAAAAAACTGGATATTACTTATAAGCAAACATAAATTATTAGAAAAATGAGGGAATCCTGTGAAGAAGAATTATAAAATTGAGGAAGGTTTGGCATATCCGTTAGGACTTACAAAAACCTTGGATGGAATAAATATAGCAATTGATATAAAAAATAAAAATAATTGTGGTGTTGTTTTCTATGATGGTGAAACCAACAGTGAAATAGAAAGAATAGAATTTCAGGAGAATAGTTTAACTGGCAGTATAGCCTGTATGAAGCTTGTTGGCAATTTTCCAGATCAAATTGGTTACTCTTTTTATGATCAGGAAGGTACTTTCCGTGATCCCTATGGAAAAGATTTTCAGGGAAAAATTTCAAAAATAGAACAAGAACAATTTTTGTGGAATAAAGATGAGCCTCTTCGGATACCTTTTGAGGATAGTGTTTTTTATCTGCTGCATGTCAAGGGTTTTACCAAGCATAGTTCATCGAAAGTCAGCCATGGAGGGACTTTTCTTGGAGTTTCTGAAAAAGCTGCATACCTGAAAGACCTTGGAATAACTGCAGTAGAACTTATGCCTGCCTATGAATTTGATGCTTTGGACACAATCGATCGAGAGCAGTATTCCATTGCACAGGCAATGCAAACCTATCATCTGCCTATGCAGACAACCTTTTATGATAAATTAAAAAATGGCTATAATATCGAAACAAAAATCGAACCAGAAAAGAAAATAAATTATTGGGGTTATAAAAAAGGATATTATTTTGCACCGAATAACGCATATAGTGCAACGAAAGATTCCGTTACAGAATTCAAGCAAATGGTAAAAACATTACATCTTGAAGGAATAGAAGTTATCATGCAATTTTATTTTCCAAAGGATATCAGACCGGGTTTTATTCTTGAAGTGCTAAAATACTGGGTGGTACAGTTTCATGTGGATGGTTTTCACCTGAAGGGTGAAAAAATTCCAATGTTACTGATAGCTACTGAGCCGATGCTTACAAAAACTAAACTTTTGTATGAAAACATGGAAGAAGAGGTTTTTGAAAGGGCAGATATTCAGAACAGAAGTAATCTTTGCGCATACAATGACCAGTATATGCTGGAAATGAGAAAGTTCCTGAAGGGTGATGAAAATCAGCTTAATACCTTTATGTATCTGTTAAACAGGCATCCACAAAAAGAAGGTGCAATTAATTATTTTACAAATTATTATGGTTTTACCCTTGCAGATATGGTTTCCTATGAGTGTAAGCATAATGAAAATAATGGAGAAGAAAACCGGGATGGTATGGAATTTAACTATACCTGGAATTGTGGAACAGAAGGAAAAACTACAAAGAGAAAGATTTTACAGCTTCGAAAAAAACAGATGACGAATGCGTTAACCATTCTCTTTTTATCCCAGGGGACACCCCTTATAACAGGCGGCGATGAATTTGCCCGTACCCAGGATGGAAATAATAATCCATATTGTCAGGATAATGAAATCAGCTGGATAAACTGGAGTTTGAAGACTGCTAATAAAGAAATCTATCTCTATACCAAAGAAATGATAGCCTTTCGTAAAAACAACAGAATTTTCCATATGCAACAGGCTTTAAGACAGATGGATTATAAATCCTATGGTTATCCGGATGTATCTTTCCATGGAGAAAATGCCTGGGAAATGAATTTTCATCCTTTCCATAGAAGCATTGGAGTGCTATACTGCAATAAATATATCGAAAATGATAATTCTTTTTACTATATTGCTTATAATATGGGTTGGGATACCCGGAAATTTGCATTGCCAAGATTACCTAGAAATTTTCAATGGGAAATTATAAGAGATACAGCAGAAAATGTAAAAGATACAGAAATATCGGTATTAAGAAAATCGGAAACAGTAGAGCTTCAAATTCCGGCAAGAAGTATATGCATATTGAAAGGAACTGATAAGAAATGAAAGCATGGCGGCATTTTAAAACCATAACATACCATAAATATCTGGTGATGAAGGGATGTTTTGCAGTGGGACTTTATCGTCAGGGCATTTTACATGATATGTCTAAATACTCACCAACAGAATTTATGGTGGGAGCGAGATTTTATCAGGGAGACCGTAGCCCCAATAATGCAGAGCGGGAACTGTATGGATATTCAAAAGCTTGGCTTCATCATAAAGGACGGAACAGACATCATTATGAATACTGGATTGATTACAGCAGCAGAGGCAGCCATACGGGGCTTCTACCGGCTCCCATGCCTGTCCGGTACGTAGTGGAGATGTTCATGGATAGAATTGCCGCCTCTAAAGTATATAATAAAAAAAGTTATAGCGATTCTGATTCTCTATTTTATTATAAAAACGGTGTAGAAAGTATTCCCAATCTGATTCATGAGGAAACAAAGCAGCTTTTAGAAGAATTGCTTAACCTGTTGGCAGAAAAAGGTGAACAGTTTACCTTTGACTATATCAGAACGGTAGTTTTAAAGAAAAGAAAACTTGAGGAAAAACTGGCAGACAGTGAGAAACTAAGTGTTATTGAAGAAATAGATTCGGATGAAGATGACGAAAGAAAGAAAAATCCACTACAGGATAACCTTCATGAGTGTGAGGATTTTGAGAATCATCCCCAGATAACAGACGTAAGAGAAGTAATTACATACGAAAAGGGAAAGACCGGCTGAAACCGGTCTTTTATAATGCTTTGGATTTTTAAAAACCTAAGTCGTTTGGGAACAAGCTCCGCATATCCTCAGGTAGTGGAGCTTGAAACATCAGAGGAATTTTTGTTATGGGATGTAAAAATTCCAGCTGATAGGAATGAAGAGCCTGTCTTTGTATATGAGTATAAACTGGATAATAGAGAAAATCTCCTATAATAGGGTAGCCAAGATATTGCATATGAACCCGGATCTGATGAGTACGACCGGTTTCCAGCCAAAGTTTAATCAGATTTAAAATATTATTACTTTCGATTTTTTCAAAATGTGTTACAGCACACTGACCAGAAGAAAAATTAACTTCTCTTTCAATGGTGGAATCACAGACTCTGTCAATTGGAGCATTAACAATACCTGAATCAGGCATGTCAGTTCCTTCGGTAATAGCCAGATACTGGCGTTTTATCTCATGCCGGGTAACCATGTCCGATAAAATATTGCCACTGATGATATGTTTTGCAATAATAGTAAGTCCGGTGGTATCACGGTCGAGCCGGTTTATACAGCGAAAAGTAAAAGGAATTTTCTGGGAAGAATAGTAATATGTAACAGCATTTGCAAGGGTGTTAGTATGATTATTCTGAGAGGGATGTATAGGCATCCCCGCAGGTTTATTTAAAACTAAAATATCCTCATCCTCATAAATGATGGATAAAGGATACTCTACTGGTTCAATATTATTTTCTTCTTCCAGATCGTTAAGACAGATTGTCAGAATATCATCTGTTTTAAGCTGATAATTAACATATTCCCATATATTATTTATCAGAATGCTTTCTGGTATTTTTTTTAAAGATACAAGGTTATTGTGAGAATAACCCTGTATCTTTAAGTATTCGGAAATCATAATGCCTGAGTCCTCAGGCTTAATTACATAAGTAAAGATTCTGTTCATAAAAGCCCCTTAATAGGATTTTACATCTTTCCAGCAGTTGTTGTAGAGAGTATCAACATCTTCTCCCAGATATGAGTAGGTTTCAAGACCCTGATAATCCTCCAGGTTAGGGAAAGCAATCTGGGAATTCTTAATGGCATCATCAGTAATTAAAGCTCTTGCAGCTTCATTAGGAGTAGAGTAGGTGATGTACTCAAAATTTTTAAGGGCAATATCAGCACGGCACATATAGTTTATAAATGTTTCTGCATTAGAAAGGTTTTTTGCATTTTTTGGAATTACCCAGGAATCAATCCATACATTGGTGCCTTCTTTTGGAATTACATATTCCAAATCAGGATTTTCACGTTGTGTAAAAATAGCTTCACCGGAATAAATTACTCCAAGAGCAGCTTCTCCACCAATCATTTTATCCCGAACCTGATCTACTACATAGGCCTGAACCAGTGCTTTCTGGTCTTTTAAAGACTGGGTAGCAATTGCCAGTTCATCTGTATTTGTAGTATTCATAGAAAATCCATTTTTCTTTAAAGCAACCATCATGGCATCTCGTACAGAATCCTGCATCAAGATATTTCCGGAATATTTTTCATCCCAAAGAATAGACCAGCTGTCAACGGGCTCAGTCACCATGGTTTTATTATATAAGATTCCTACAGTACCCCAGCAATATGGAACACTGTATTTATTACCAGGATCAAAGGACTCAGCCTGTTTGAAATACTGGGATCCAATATTTTCTTTTGCATTTGGGATATTATCATAGTTAAGTTCCTGAAGAAGATTATTATCAATCATTTTTTGAATCATATAATCAGAAGGACAAACAACATCATAAGCTGATGCGCCTTCCGCAATTTTGGGATACATAATTTCATTGGTTTCAAATTCTTCATAAATTACATGAATGCCGGTTTCTTCTTCAAAAGAAGTCAGTACATCGGGATCAATATATTCCCCCCAGTTGTAAACAACAACATTACCGTTAACTCCGGTAGAACTTCCGCAAGCGCAAAGACCAAATGCAGATAAAATAATTAAAACAGCTAAAATTAATTTTTTCATAAATTCCTCCTGTAAAACATTTGAAAACATTACTATATAGTAAATTATTTTGCCTGTATTTCTTTTTTCTCACCTTTTGGAACGTTGTTACTTAAAAACAATAATAAAAGTACCGTAACAAAGATGATAGATGAAAGAGCATACATTTCAGGTTTGATTCCTTTTTTTACTTCGGTATAAATCTTTGTTGATAACGTATCCAGTCCGGGACCTTTTGTAAAGTGAGTAATAATAAAATCATCCAGTGACATGGTAAAGGACATTAGAAAACCCGAAACAACCCCCGGCATAATATCTGGAAGAACTACTTTGAAAAAAGCTCTGGTAGAAGAAGCACCCAGATCCAGAGCTGCCTCGTAAGTACTGATATTCAGTCGCTTTAACCGGGGCATAACACTTAAAATTACAAAAGGAATACAAAATGTAATGTGAGCCATAAGGACGGTTAAAAACCCAAAAGTCATTCCAACGCTGATAAAAAGCAGCATGAGGGAAATACCAGTTACAATTTCTGCATTGAGCATAGGAATATTGGTAATACCCATTAAAATGGCACGACCTGTTTTATGCATATTGCGCATGGCAAGACAGGCGATGGTTCCGATCAGAGTGGCAATCAGTGAAGCCAGCAGAGCAATTAATATTGTATTATATAATGCGGTGAGAATAACATCATCCTGGAAAAGTGAAACATACCAGCTTAATGTAAAACCTCCCCATTTGGCACGGGTTTTACTTGCATTAAAAGATAATACAATCAGAGTAGCAATAGGAGCGTACAAAAATATTAATATAAGAATCAGATAAATTTTTTTCAAACTATTTTTTATCATAATACATTGCCCTCCCCGTCTTTATCAAAGATGGCAGTAGCAATCATACTGATAATAATAAATATCATAAGGACAATGGAAAGACCGCTTCCCAGATTCCAGTTACTTGTCTGTGTAAATTCTTCTTCTATTACATTTCCAATCAGGAGAATTTTACTACCGCCTAACAGGTTACTGATAACGAATGTAGTAAGAGCTGGAACGAAAACCATGGTAATGCCGCTGATGATACCGGGTACACTGAGAGGCAGAATGATTTTTTGAAAAGTTTTCAGACCATTTGCACCAAGATCTCTTGCTGCATTTACTACATTGGGGTCGATTTTTGTAAGACTGTTGTAAATGGGAAGTACCATAAACGGTAAAAAGTTATATACCATACCAAGTACAATGGCATATGGTGTATTTATAATCTGAAGTGCAGGCAGATTCATAAAGGAAAGAATGTTGTTAATGACTCCTGTTTTTTCAAGCAGTGTCTGCCATGCAAGGGTACGAAGTAAAAAATTCATCCACATGGGAAGAATGAAAATGACTACGATAAAGCTGTTATGATTCATATTAATGGAAGAAAGAATCATCGCCAGAGGATAGGCTAACAGGAGACAGATTGCAGTGCTGACTAAAGATAAAAGAAGCGACAGCCATAGTGCTTTGGCATTTTCAGACAGAGCAATTGCTGTAATATTATCAAAAGTAAAAGCACCGGTTTTATCCGTCATACCGTAAAAAAATACCATACAAAGAGGAATTATAATAAAAATTCCGGACCATACGATGTAGGGAGATGCTAATGCCTTCTTATTCATCGATTGCACAAGCCTCCTCATCTTCGGAGTTTGGTTTATTCATAATCTGAATATTATAAGGATTAATGGTTATTCCAACAGGTTCTCCAACAGGAAATAACTTTGTAGAATGAACCAGCCATTCAAAACCATTAGCCTGTACTTCCATTTCATAGTGAACACCTTTAAATATCAGGTGACTGACAACACCCTGGATAACACCTTCTTCAGGACGGACAAGTTCTACATCTTCAGGGCGGATAACTACATCCACAGGGATATTATTGCCAAAGCCCTTATCTACACAGGCAAATTTAGCCCCTAGAATTTCAACAAGCTCATCTTTTACCATTACAGAGTCTATAATGTTACTATCACCAATAAAATCGGCAACAAAAGCATTTTCTGGTTCATTATAGATATCTTCAGGCGTTCCAATCTGCTGTATATAACCCTGATTCATTACAACGATGGTATCAGACATGGTAAGAGCTTCTTCCTGATCATGGGTAACATAAACAAAAGTAATACCAAGTTCATTTTTTAAACGAATCAGTTCGTATTGCATATCCTGACGAAGTTTTAAATCCAGTGCTCCAAGAGGTTCATCCAAAAGAAGAACTTTTGGTTCGTTCACAATGGCACGGGCAATAGCAATACGTTGTTGCTGACCACCACTTAGTGAATCGGGCATACGTTTTTCGTAACCATCCAGATTTACAAGTTTTAGGGCATATTTGATTTTATCATTAATGTAAGCCTGGCTCTTGTTTTTGATTTTAAGTCCAAAAGCAATATTTTCAGCAATATCCATATGGGTAAAAAGAGCATATTTCTGAAAAACAGTATTTAACTGGCGTTTATTGGGAGGAAGATTAGTAATATCTTTTCCGTCAAAAATGATCTGTCCTTTATCGGGGCTT
>Ga0302296_1001117_pt1 | contig 20100 bp, 13 predicted proteins | sample III_Fen_N3_1_FD_194546 | JGI IMG/M metagenome (GOLD analysis project Ga0302296, IMG submission 194546) | Peat permafrost microbial communities from Stordalen Mire near Abisko, Sweden - III_Fen_N3_1 | ecosystem: Environmental > Terrestrial > Soil > Wetlands > Permafrost | place: Sweden: Abisko...
TCGCATTCGCAAATACATATATGCCCATATTGCTAATACTAATAGAATTATTAGCATTAACTTAAACCAAAGCTGTTTCCAAAATGGCGGAGAAATATGAATAAATACATGAACCTGATTTTTACCAGCACTACCATCTTTGGTTTGAGCTCGCACTATAAATTCATAATTCCCAGGTTCAATATTTGTATAATTAGCAAAATGTCGATTATCAGCAAAATACCAGTCTTTATTGACACCTTTAAGCATGTACCAATATTTCACATTTTGATGATTGCTATAATCGAGCAATGAAAAATCGAACGACAAGTAGTTTTCATTATAGTTCAAATCGAGATACAAAGAATCGTGAACTGTTTTGTATATGGATTTTTCAAAAAGTTTTATCTCCGAAATAATTAAAGGTAACTGCGTTATAGTTTTCTTTATTCGTTTGGGATTGAAGATATTAAATCCATTATTTCCTCCAAAACAAAGTTGTCCATCAGATGTTTTCCATGTTGCATTTGGCTCAAATTCATCATTTTGCAAACCATCGTCTTTGGTAAAAGTTGTAATTTCTTTATTCGAAACATTTAATTTACACAGACCTTTGTAACTCGAAATCCAGATGTTTCCCATTTCATCATCCAAAAGTCCAAATAAGGTATTTGTTGGTAAACCATTATTTGTTGTATAATGCTTGAAAATAGTCTTTCCTTTTTCAATACAATTTAATCCTTGTCCACGAGTTGTAATCCAAATATTTCCTTGTTTATCTTCGAGAATGCAACGGATATTATTTCCGCTAATTGAAGTACTATCTTTAGAATTATTTACATAGGTTTTCAAACATTTAGTTTTAGGATTATAATTGAATAATCCATCTTGCAAACTACCAATCCAAATTGAGTTATGGGAATCTTGATAGAGCGTTTTTACCGAATGTTCAAATGCGATTGAAGCAGGTTTAAATTGTATTATTTTCTTTGCATTTGCATCAAAGGTAAATAGACCTTTAGTAGCTCCAATCCACAACGTTCCCGATTTATCGAAAAGCAAGTCAATAACATTCAAATCGGCATAAAAGCTAACAATTCCTGAGCTTGAGTACTGAAATAATCCATCGGTTGAACCAATATACAAATTACCAAGATTGTCTTCAACCATTGTATTAGCTCGTATAGAACTTATGTCACTATTTTTACCCGACAAATGAGTAAAGCTACCTTTGCTTTTATCGAATCGAAAAACACCAGACTTTTGCGTACCGATGTACAGATTTTGTTTTTTATCTTGGTAAATACTTAATACATAACTGTCAGTCAAGCCATTCGACGGTTTTGAAGAATAATAAGTGAACAATATTTTTTTAGATGCATAATATTGAATCCCTTCAAATTTTAAACCAAGCCAAATGGTTCCAAACATATCTTCATAAACATCACGAACAAAATTACTTTTCAAGCCTTTTTCGGCAGTTGCATCGGCAATTAAATGTTGGCGTTTGTTTGTTTTCGTATCAAGTACAGATACACCATTTGTCATTGTTGAAATCCACAAACATTTGCGTTTGTCGAGCAACATTCGGTTAATTGTTGCAGGAACTTTATCGGTTACGTTTGGTAATGGAATAGTAGCAAATCGATTATTTTTAATATCATATTTAAGCAAAACAGTATTGCTTGAAACCCACACAAAACCATCGTTACTGGGTAATGCACAATGTACTTCAGAATCGGGCAAACTATCTTTCATTGCCTGAGCAGACCAATGGAGTAATGATGTAGTTTTGATGTTATATTTAAACAAACCGTTATTAGTTCCAAACCAAATATTACCTTGTAAATCGTTTTTTATTGAGAATATTTTAGTTTGTAATAATTTGTTTTTGGGCAAAAATCGGCGATAGTTTTTCGTACTTTTTTCATAATAGTAAACACCTTTATCGGTACCAAACCACATGTTTCCTTCGGGCGATTTAAAGATATCGAGAACGACATTTCCAGGCAAACTACTGGAATTGTCCGACTTCAAAAATCGTTCGAATGTGCCTTTATTTTTATTCAGTTTATTTAAACCATTTTGTGTACCAACCCACAAATTATCATCATCGTCTTCGCCAATCGATTCCACAACATCGCTACTGATGCTTGTAGAATCATTTTCAATATTTGCATAGACTTGAAAGGTATTTCCATCGTATCGGCACAATCCACTTGACTCAACCGACAACCACATTACACCTTGTTTATCTTGAAAAATTCGACGAACGGTAACACTTGGCAAGCCATGTTCATCTGTTATTTGTTTAAACGAAATGGGAGTTTCTTGCGAAAAGCTTGAAAGGGGTAAAAAGCTAATTAGGGATAAGATTATAGAAATAAATCGAATCGAAAAAGCAGTTTTTTTACAAGAAAGAAATTGTTGAACAATCATCACATTTTACCCTTAGTTTTCAAATATACAAAACATTCTGAAAAAAAGATATTTGAAGAAATTTATTACGAAAAAGGTATTAAATACGATTAAGTTAAAGAGTGAATATTAATCGTAGAAAAAACAAGGTTCGAGCGGACTTGCAGTCCGTTCGTTACACAAAATAGAAGCACGGACTACAAGTCCGCGCTAGCCAAGTATTAATAATCGAAAATCAGATTAATTAACAATTACGTTATTCGACTTTCTCATTAAAAACAAAACAATCCCCAAGCATAAAATAGTACTAATACCACAAGCTAGAAATCCAATATTTGCACCATATTTTTGTGTGATAGTTCCTGCAAAAAAGTTCCCAATTGGAGTCGTTCCCATAAAAGCTAAACCATAAATACTCATCACCCTACCCCTATATTCATTGTCAATAGAAAGTTGAATCGTAGAATTCGCCGAAATAAGAAACATCATATTTAATAAACCTACAATGGGAGCAAAAGCAAGTGAAAGATAGAATTGAGACACAAAACCAAGTCCAACTAATGCCAAACCAAGGAATAAACCACTTCCAAACAAAATGTAAGGATTAGGACCTTTTTTCGATTTCGACGATACAAACATAGCTCCGAACATAGAACCGATTCCCATAATAGAAAGTATGCTTGAATATGTTTGAGCATCGTGATGTAAAACTTCTTTCACAAAAACGGGAACCAATACCGTAGTATTCATTGCAAAAGTTCCAACAACAATTACCGAAAGTAAAGTTCTACTCACTTTTTTATTATTCGCAATATATTGAATTCCTGCCCAAGCTTCATACATCACGCTAGTAACTTTCTTTGTTATAGGTTTAACATGTACTTTCACAAATGCCACACAAATAATAACAGCAATAAAGCTTAAACTATTAATTAAAAAGCAAAGATTTATACTTCCATAAACCAAAATTATACCTGCTAGTGCTGGCCCTAATATTCGAGCAATATTGACAATTACGCCATTTAGTGCAATTGCTCCCATCAAATCGTCACGCCCAACCATTTCGATAAGGAATGATTGACGAACCGGCAAATCAAACGTATTGAGCAAGCCAATAAATGATGCTAACAACAAAATATGCCAATATTGAATGTGTCCCGAATAGAGCAAAATGGTAAAAGCCACAGCCTGTAACATCATCAAAATTTGAATAACCATCAAAAACTTCTTCTTAGGAAATCGGTCAACATATACTCCAGCAAATAAAGAAAGTAAAAGTATGGGAGCATATTGGCAAACACCTAAAATACCAAGCAAAAACGCCGATTTTGTCATGCTGTAAACGAGCCATGTTTGAGCCGTGGTTTGCATCCAAGTACCAAGCAACGATACACATTGACCAAACCAGAAAAGACGAAAATTCCGATGACGTAAAGCCGAAAATGTCTGTAAAAATGTTTCTTTTTTAAAATAACGAAAGCCCATTATATGGTTTTAAATTTACCAATACAAAAATACAAAAGATAGCCGTGGAATTATTGATTTTAATGATTTATTAAACTATTATTTTAATTTATATTAATTATCCTACAATTCTTTAACACTAAATATCAAATACTTAAAAAATATTTTAGTTTTTTTTCAATATTATTTAAAATATTAATAGAACTTGTTCGTCAAGGAACATAAATGATCATTATAATGAAATCTGAAGAATCGGAAAAAATTGGGAAAGTATATAACTCGGAACGGAGACGTCTGCTCGGGTATATAAAGAAGAGGATTTCCGACAGTTTAGATGCTGAAGATATTCTGCAGGATGTTTTCTACCAACTAACAATTGGATTTCAAGAATATAGAACTATTGAAAATATTACAGCGTGGATTTATCGAGTAACCGATAATCGAATTATCGATTTATTTCGAAAAAAGAAAACGGAAACATTTAGTCAAATTGAAAAGAAATATCACGACGATGGACCAATTTCGCTTGAAGAATTAATCCCCGATTTAGGAAACTCGCCCGAAGAAGAAGAACTGAAACAAAAGATTTGGGAGACGATAGAAAAAACGCTGAAAGAAATACCACAAGAACAAAGTACTGTATTTATTGCAAATGAATTTGACGAAATAAGTTTCAATGAAATATCAGAAAAAACTGGAATTGGAATCAATACCTTAATATCTCGAAAGCGATACGCAGTATTAGCATTAAGGGAAAATTTAAAAACATTGTATAACGAATTAACTAAAAATTAAAAAAATGAGAGTATTTAAATTTGTAGGCATGGGCATCCTTGGAGTTGCTGCAATAGGATTGTTTATATTAGGTACCATGCACCTATGGAACTGTTTAATTCCTGTATTATTTCACGGACCAATCGTAACCTACTGGCAAACAGCAGGATTATTAATTCTATCTAAAATTCTTTTCTCAGGATTTGGATGTTGTAAGCACCATAAAAAAAGACATCATGATAATTGTTGTGATGGTGAACATCATGGTCATAAAAGTTGGTGGAAACATTTTCACAACATGAAACATGACTCAAACTGTTGTTCAAAAACGGAATAATTCTATTATCATAACATCATAAAAAAAACAGTATTAACAATCAAAATTTAGATGATAGTTAATACTGTTTTTCTTTTAAGAAAATAGAAATCTTTAATTTAAAATAAATCGTTCGACAACCTCTGCAACACCATTTTTATTATTCGATGCAACAATAACATCGGCTTTGTCTCTTAATTCGGGCGTTACATTATCGACCCACACTCCTAGCCCAGCGTATTCAACCATACTAAGGTCGTTGCCAGCATTTCCTACGGCAATTATTTCTTCTTGTTTTATACCAAGATGTTCAGCCAATATTGCTAAACTATTTGCTTTATCAACTCCATCGGGAACTACTTCGAGGAAAAATGGTTTTGAAAGCGAAACCATTAAATCGGGACGAGATTTTTTTAATTTTTCACCAACCGCTTTCAAGTGGCTTGGTTCTTCAAGCATCAAGCATTTTACTGCCGATTGATTAACCGCAGTTTTAAAACATGATACACGATTGTGTTTCATACCTGTCAATCTTTTTTCAACTTCAATATAATCGCTATCGGTTTCACTTACAATTTTCCCATCGATATAGGTAATGATATGAACATTATTCAAAACACTAAATTCATGAAGTTCGTGTATTTGTTCTTTCGTAAGGCTACGTTCATAAAACACCGTATCTTCTTTTAAATTGGTAATAATTGCACCATTAAACGATAGCATAAAAGAGCCATATTTTGCAAGTTCCAATTCTTCGGCATATTTAGTCATAGCAGGTGTTGGACGACCCGAAGCTAATACTACATAAACGCCCAATTCCTGCGCTTTCATTAGCATTTCTTTATTCTTTTTCGATATCTTATGATTATCGGTAAGTAGCGTATCGTCCATATCGAGGACAAGCATTTTGTACTTCATAACTTGTGAATTAAATTCCTTTGCAAAGGTACAGCTTTTTTGATACGGGATTCTCGCATTTTTATTGGTGTAAATTAACCGTTTAACTTAATTTATATTGCATTTTATTCATACTTTTGTTTTAATATATAATAACAACAGAACTCATGTCACCCAAGAAAAACAAAAAAATAACAGTAAACGATTATATTAAAGCCAACCGAAAAGGAAGTCGCGATGCGGCTCTTGAAGGTAAAACAGGCTTTGTTGCAAAGCACAAAATTCACAAAGGCGAAAAAACATATACCCGAGTAAAAAAGAATTGGCTTGATGATGTTGAATAATTTCAATATTTTTACATTCAATTAATTCAACAAAACGCATGGTTGGCACTTCAAAAACATGTAACAAACGTATTGTTTTACTTCAAATTGTTTTTGCAGTTCTTTGCCTTTCCTTTAGCTTTACAACTCAAGCACAAGTTAGCTTTAATGATTTTAAAACCATCCCCACTGGTTCTGCTCCTACAGTTGTTTGCATTGGCGATCTCAACAATGACAGTAGAAATGATGTCGTTTTATGTACTGGATTTGGAGTCGACGATGACCCTGTAAATGACAATAAAAGCTTTGTTTTTATTCAAAATGAATTGGGCGAATTATCGAATCCTGTTAAATATCCTAATTCTAAATTCACTCCATACGCAGCGACTATTTGCGATGTCAATAACGATAGTCTCAACGACCTAATCATTGGCTATGACGATAGTATTGGAATATTTTTTCAGAATAAAACAGGCACACTTAATCCTATTAAAAGTTTCTATTCTGGTAGTTTCAATCGCATTGATGGAATAAGCACTGGCGATTTAAATAACGACGGTTTGTCTGATATTGCAATCTCACATTTCAGCGCATCGGTTATTACTGTTTTATATCAAAAATTATCGGGTGGTTTTATAAATAAATCATTTGCCTCACCTAACAATTCAACCGATCATGTAATTGAAGTTGGTGATATTAACAACGATAAACGCGACGACATAGTACTTTCAATGTCCGATGGTTTATATATTTACAATCAAACATCAGCTGGCAAGCTCAATAACTTTGTAACATATAAAAATGGTAATTTGGCTACCCCAGCAAGTGGATTATCAATTGGTGATTTAAATAATGATGGCTTGAAAGACATTGTTCAAACAATATCGGGTGAATCACCCAATGCTTCTGTATTACAATATTTACAAGATAAAAATACTAGTTTAATGATTGGCCCATCAAACTTAGTTGCATATCAAACTCCTGAACCAGTAAAAATTGCAGACCTCAATTGCGATAAAAAAAATGAAATAGTAGTTGCAAATGGAGGCACACAAACACTTACTATTTATGAGCAAAATGCAAATATCTTTAGCAATTATAATACTGTAACAATAAACGATGCCAATCATTACAGCCCTTATGGATTATGCGTTGGCGACATTAATTATGATGGGTTAAACGATATAGTTTTAGCCGATTATAAAAATGGACTAATTGTTCTTTACAACAAATCAAAAGCTAAAGGTGCTTGTTGCCCAATACTAGGAAAAATGCAAACACCCACAGGTTTAAATGCCATATGTACAAATGGAGTAACGGCTACATATAAGGCAAAACATAATATCGACGATCAAATCATTTGGAATCTTTATCCGTTCGAAGCAGGAACTATCGATTGGTCTGATAACGATAGTTGTATAATAACTTGGAGCGATACATGGCATGGAAAAGCATCTGTTAGTGTTAGAGCATATCATACATGTGCCACAATTTCATCTCGTCCCTTGGTAATAACTGTTCATACACCAAAACTCAACATTGGCAACGACACTTTACTTTGCGTTAATGCAACGCTTTCAATACATGCTAACGATGAATTCGATTCATATAAATGGAGTAATAATTCTACCGATTCAATAATCAATGGAACATGTCCCAATATATATTTTGTTCAAGCAAGCAATATCTGCGAAACACAATACGATACAATTACCCTTTCTGCTCGTACAAGCCCAAACATCAATTTAGTTTCCGATAGTATTTTATGCCCCAATGCATCAATAACTTTTGATGTTACATTAACGGGAAACAATGCATATATTTGGCAAGATGGTTCCGACAAACCACAATTCACAACAACGAAAGCTGGAACATTTACCGTTAAAGTCACAAATTCGTTTAACTGTTCAAGTAGCAAATCGGTAAATGTAAAATCGCTTATCAAACCGAGCATTAGCTTACCCAACGACACTATTTTCTGCAATAGCGTTTCACTCCCCCTTCAGATTCAATGCCCTTCGTGCAAGTATGTTTGGAATAATGGTGTAAACAGTTCTTCTATATCAGCAATACAAGCAGGAACATATCGAGTAACAGCAACAAATGTTTGCGGAACAACTAAAGATAGCATCATAATATCATTATCGCAATCACCACAAAACAAGCTTTTTACCGACACAATTCTTTGTAAAGGTTCAACTCTAGTATGCAATCTAGGAAACATTTCTGGTAAATGTTCATACCTCTGGAACGATGGTTCTATCGATTCAATTCGTAGTATTAATCAAGCAGGAAATTATTCTGTTATAATCACCAATTCGAATCATTGCAGTAGCAACAAATCGGCAAATATTTCACAAAATACAATTCCTCAATTTCTGCTACCAAACGATACCAGTTACTGCGATTCAATACAATTACAACTAGATATCACAACCAATAACTGCACATATCTTTGGAACGATTTATCGACAAATGCACAACGAACAATATCAAAAGACGGAATCTATATTGTATCTGTCACAAATATCTGTGGTACAAAAACCGATACATTAGTCGTCAATAAATTCGATTGTCTATCGTACCTCGAAGTTCCATCGGCATTTTCACCAAACGACGATAACAATAACGACATAATCTATGCTCTCGGTCGAAATGTTTCAAATATCGAATTCAAAATATTTAACCGTTGGGGACAATTAATGTTCGAAAGTAACGACCTAAAAAAAGGTTGGGATGGCAACCTCAACGGCAAAAAAGCCGAAGAATCGGTTTATGTATTTTATATAAGCGGAACATCAACTAACGATGGACATTCTATAATTGAAAAAGGAACAATAACACTTATTCGCTAAGATGATAAAAAAGCTATTAGCATATTTGTTGTTTTATATTGGGGTAAATAATTGTTTTTCCCAAGATGTTCATTTTTCACAATTTTACAATACACCTCAACTCATTAATCCAGCACTTATAGGCGATGGAACAATGAAAGGCCGATTGATTTTCAATTATCGTAATCAAGGAAATTTCACGGCCAATCCATATAAAACGATAGCTTTTGCTGGCGATGCAAAGTTGAGGAATAAGAATTTTTCAAGTGGTTTACTTTTCATTCGCGACAAATCGGGCGATGGTAATTTTTCCACAACCAATATTTGCCTTTCGGGAGCCAGCAATGTGCAATTAAACAAAGACCATTCACTTAAATTAGGCATACAAGCAGGTTGGACACAATTTGCCACCGACATACAAAACCTCACATGGAACAGTCAGTTCGACGGCACTAAAATAAACCCAGACAATCCAAGTGGTGAAAACCTTAAGAAATCCTTTGGTTACTTCGACCTATCGGCAGGTATAGTTTGGAAATACATTATGACCAACAAAAACGAAATCCGTGCAGGTGTATCGGCCTACCATCTCACCCATCCAGCGTATAATGCATTTTCGACAAAAAGTGTTGACACTCGTTGGAATGGATATCTTGACGCAAACATTCTTATTAAAAACACAAGCATTCGCATTTTACCATCACTGCTTTATATGAAACAACGCAATGCAAACGAGTTGACACTTGGCACATCGGTAAAATATAAAATTGGAATGAACCAACGTTCCACTCCCGACCGAATTGCATCGTTTGCTTATTTAGGAGCTTATTACCGAATGCAAGATGCCATGATTATTCTAGCCGGATTAAGTTTTCAAGAACAAATGGTTGTATGTTTTAGTTACGATATTACCACCTCGCAATTGTCTCCAGCATCAAAACAAGGTGGAATAGAATTTTCGGTACATTATTTTATTCCGAATTAGTCGAGAATACCCAATCCCCAAATTCAGGAATATTTCCCTCCCATGAAACTCAATCAATACTAAAAATTATTTACCTTTATTCCCAGTTAATTAATTAACCCTAAAACTATGCAAAAGCTTTATTCAATATTCATTGTAGGATTATTAATACTTACCTCATTAAGTGTATCAGCACAAACCTATGTTATAGATACAAGCAATGTAAACTTCGAATCAAAACCACGCGAATGCTTATCGTCGCTTATCGATCCAAAATCGAAAGCTATAAAATTAGCCTTTAAACGATACATGAAAAACAGTTATGGCATTAAGATGAAAGGCGTAGGATTTTTAACAAACAAAGATGTTTTAAAAGCTAAAGATGTAATGTGTGGAACCATATCTGCAAAACGAATGAACATCTATTGCCAAGTTGTACAAACACCTAAAAACTCGCAAATGTCTTTCTTTGGTGCATTTGGATACGACATATATGTTGAGAATAAAGTCTATCCTGCTGAATTTAAGCAAATGCGTATCATAATGAATAGCTTTTTGATGCAATACCTTAACGAATATTATGCACAGGAAATAGAATTGACAGCTACAAACATTAAAAGCCTTAACTGCGAAAAAACACAATTATCGAAAAATATTGCACATTACGATAGACGCTTGGCTCGAATTGAACGCAGACTAAACAGTCGTAAACAACAAAACATTACTGACGAAAAAGCAAAAATCGACAACAATAATAAAATCAGTACACTCACTGGTCGCACCACCCAATTAACATCGAAAAAGCAAAAAGCCAATGTAAATCTACAATTGATAGACGATAAACTTCCAAAACTAAACATCAGCCTAAACGACTTGATGATTAAGCAAAAAGACTTGTCGAAAGTGGCATTATAATGGTTTTAGTTTGTATTATAAATCAATAGATAATTAATAAAAATAAATATCATTTTCGCATACCCGTAGAGCCGTAGCATGCTACGGCTTTTAGAAAAAACAAATACCAATGTCATTTTTTTTAAGCTTTGTCAATTCAAATAATACAGAATCTGACTTAGAACAATCAATCTGACCAAATCAACGAATTACTTTGAACAATTTTTCAATTAATCTAAAGTGAATAAATAATTTTCGAAAACAGAAAAACCGTACTTTTGAATTAAACATTAAACAATAAAAATATGTCATATATAGCATCTGAAAAGCGATACGAATCGATGAAATACAACCGTTGTGGCAAAAGCGGAGTTAAATTGCCAGCCATTTCATTAGGTTTATGGCACAATTTCGGAAGTGTAGATGTGTTCGAAAACGGCCGAAACATTCTTTGCAGAGCATTCGACCTCGGTATCACACATTTCGATTTAGCAAATAACTATGGTCCTGTAGCAGGTTCAGCCGAATTGAATTTTGGGAAAGTCTTAAAATCCGATTTTGCTAGTCACCGCGACGAATTGATAATTTCAACAAAAGCTGGTTATGGCATGTGGCCAGGTCCTTATGGCGACTTTGGTTCAAAAAAATATTTGGTTGCAAGTCTCGACCAAAGTCTTAAACGCATGGGAGTTGATTATGTCGACATTTTCTATCACCACCGTTGGGATCCCGAAACGCCATTGGAAGAAACAATGGGAGCGCTCGAATTACTATACAAACAAGGAAAAGCTTTATACATTGGTGTATCGAACTACAATAGCGAACAATCGAAACGTGCTATAAGTATTTTGAAAGAAAAAGGAGTGCCATTGCTCATTAATCAACCACGTTTTTCATTGCTCGACCGTTGGGTCGAAAAAGATGGATTACTTGACACTGCTGCCGAGAATGGTTTCGGAGTTATTGCTTTTTCACCATTAGCACAAGGTTTACTGACAGACCGCTATTTACAAGGTATTCCACAAGATTCGAGAGCTGCAAAACCAAATAGTTTCTTACGTCCCGATAGTATTACCCCTGAACTTCTTGAAACATTAAATAAATTAAATGCTATTGCCGAACGTCGTGGTCAAAGTTTAGCTCAAATGTCGATTGCTTGGCTTTTAAGAGACCCAAATGTAGTATCGGTACTTATTGGAGCAAGTTCTGTAAAACAATTGGAAAACAACATTGCAAGCATCGATAACTTATCTTTTAGCATTTTAGATTCAACGCAAATCAATGCTTTAGTTCGATAAATAAGTTGCTAATATATAGGAACAAGCCCATTGCATTTTGCTTTGGGCTTGTTTTATTTATTGAATAAAGAATATTATTGAGACTCTTCACTTTTCTTTAAACGATGATGTGATTTGCGAGGTTTTCGTTCTTTAGGGACTTTGGGTTCCACTGGATCGGGGAAATGGAATACATTTAAATTTAAGTTTAAGCCCAGAAAAACATTAATCGTTCTATATGCTATTCCAGTTGAGGTTAATTCATAGGGAAAAAGAAATTGGGACTGAAATTTTAAATATTTACCTCCCACTTGAAAAAAGACTCCCGATTCCCAACTAATAATATGTACTTTATTTCGTAAAGCAAACACCTTATCTGAATCATTTAAAGGATTTCCTTTTGATGAAATGTCATAATAATAACAATTATTTAAAAGACTTGTTAATGCAACAAAAAACTTATCCATTTTAAATCCTATAATTGGTTGTATAAATTCATTATAGGATTTTGAATTATAACTAAAATTACTAATTGATGAATACGGACCTTTATTACTTTTATCATGACTATAACTTAATGTCCCTTTGCCTAAACCAAACTGAATACCATAATGCAATCGATTTTTAAATAAAGGTATTTCATTAGGGAAATATCCAAAACCTAAAGACATTTGAGTTATATCCCGATTATACCTATTGGGTCCAGAAAAATTACTATTATTATTTTTACTATCATCAGGTAAGTCATTATTAGAATAACTATGTTTATTCCCTAAAGTAAACATATTAAAATGGTTTGTTAAATTATATCCTAATTGAATATACGACAATCCAACATTGGTAAATAATCGACCCTTTTCAGTATTCTCAGTTATATATTGTGGCGATGCTACTTGTTGATATCCAGTACAAGCATACAAGACAAAAATTAACCAACAAAGGACAGCAACTTTAAATTTCATTATTTTGTTGTTTTATTTTGAATGTTAATATATACAAAACCCTTTATTTACATAATCTCACCGTATGCAAGCCATAATACTTAGCCACACAACCATTAATCCAAAAGGTAGAATCGGCTTTAATATCATCGAACTTTAGTGAAAAAGGAATTGCGGTTTTAAATGCGGGAATACAGAGATCTTTACCTCGATTAGTAGGATTTTCTAGTTGTTTATTTCGTACTGATAATTCCGATTTAATGCATGAAGCAGCATAATAATGGGACAAAATGATAGCAATAAAAGCAATAAACGCTCCTAGCATAATTATCTGTTTCAAATATCCTTTATTTAAACTTTGCAGAAATGCGTTAAACCAAGCAAATTTAGCAAGCCAATGAATACCAGTAACGATAAACAGAACAATGAAAAACATAAAGAATATTGCTGTACGACTCGACACAAAATCGGGAACAAAAATAAAGATCAATAATGTTGACAAAGCAATAATCAACCATTTACAATTAGCCAATATTTGTAGGAAATAATTCCATTTTGTAGCTTTTGTCGTTACGTTACTATCTTTTATTGCAATACTATTGGGCAATAATACAAAAGCATAAACAAGCGTCAAGCACACAAGAACAATACTTATATACCCATAATAAGCCAATGCATATGCTGAATGATAGAACATTTTCCATTGAAGTAGTTGCATTGTATTCGGACCTAACGATGCCCTATTATAATTCCCTGGTGCTGCATATAAAAGACAAGCACCAATAAGAATACTAAAGAAAACTAATAAACTTATTTTCCGATTATTTGATTGAAGCATAAAAACATATCCAACAAACACGAATAAAGCAGGAACCAAATTTTGCGATAAAGTACCAGCAATGACACTTAACACAAATAGTAAAATATATTTTGCCAAAGTTTGCTTCGTAGTCGATTTAACTACGTTTAAAAACAGATAAATCCAAGCCAATGCAAAACTACTTGCCATTGAATATATACCTCCTGTTGACCAATAAACTGTTTGCGAACTGTGACTATAAAAACCTACCCAAAGTGTTATTGCTAAATATCCCCAAAAAATCACAATCTGCTTTTTCGATTTAATTTCAATTGCACATTCTAAAAAGATAATTTTCAACAATAAAAAAGCATTGAGAATAAATGATAATGACCATACAAAAGTTGAACATTGTGCAGAACTATATTTCAATAAAGAATATTGCAGCAATGCAGGAATTGACAATGAGCGACCATCCCAATTATGATACATATTGCCTGCATGTTCAAAAACGGAACATTTCGACAAATCCATATATAAAGAAAAATCGTCGGACGATGGAAATGTAAAAAAGCTTAAACCAACAATTAATGAAAGCGAGACTATAGAAAGAAAGAATAAGGTATTTTGAAGTTTTAATGATTTCATAATTAAAAAGAATTCTTTTCAATTAGAATAACACTCATAGTATTATTTACAATTTTAAAACCATCTCCCACCCTATAACCAATTAACCAAACAATTTCACCATCTCCATTTTCAAGTACCAAAACATTCTGTTTTTCGGTAATAGATATTTTTGCATCGATAAGAAAGTCACTAATCTTCTTTCTATTTTTCATCCCAAAGGGAATGAATGAATCTCCTGCTTGCCATCGACGAATTCGAAGTGGAAATTGAAGTTTAACTATATCTAAATAAGCTTGATCTGCTGTTGCATGTTTATAGTCTACATCTTTAGCTAAACATCTTGAAATATACAATGTTACTGAACCAGAAATTAAGGTATCGGTTTCATATAATAAGACATCTTCAAACTCAGAATTTATAGGCGAAAGTATGAGCATTTCTCTATCTTTTACCAATTGATATCCATTTCCATTAAACTGTTTTCCCGATTGAGCATCCAACGATTCAGCAATATTTTGAATTGCAGTTTCTGAAAAGCCAAATGGATACAACCATTCATAAAGTAAAAAATCTACTGCTTCTGTTTTTTGTAATTGCGAAATAGAGACTTTTTGAATTTTCGAATCAATAACTATTAGTTTCGACAATTCTTGTTTAACCATTTTCTCAAGAAAAGCATTGCTTTGAGCCAGACGATTAGCATTCTCATTAAATGTTTGAATCACCGATGGATTTAATTCCTTTAGCAATGGAAAAACCTGATTCCGAAGCTTATTGCGTTTGTAAATATTTTCAAAATTCGATTCATCGGTTCGATACTTCAGCGAATTCTGACGAACATATTCCAGTATCATCGCTTTATCGGCAAATAATAATGGTCGAATAATGGTTTCTAATTTATTCCTTATTCCAAGTAAACCTTTTAATCCTGTTCCTCTTACTAAATTCAATAAAATTGTTTCGGTATTATCTTCCTGATGATGTGCTGTAGCAATAAACGCATAATCATTTTGTGAACGTACGGTCTCAAACCACTCGTATCGCAATTGACGAGCTGCCATTTCTATCGAAAGTTTTTTTTCTGTTGCAAATGTTGTTGTCTCGAATTCTTTTACAAATAAGGGGCATTTCAAATCATCAGCCAAAGCTCTTACAAACTGCTCGTCTTCGTTAGATTGTTCACCACGTAAATGAAAGTTACAATGAGCTAAACCAAAGGGAATATTACAACGATAGAATAAATGTGCCAATACAACAGAATCAGCCCCTCCACTTATTGCTACTAAGACTTTCTGCCCGTCAGCAATCAGATTATTTGCTTTACAATATGACAGGAAAGCTTGTTCCATTATTTTAGAAATCGAATAAACAATATCTCAGACAGAATAAACAACAAACAAGCCCAGATAAACCATTTCCACAATTGAACACCTCTATCCATTTGTTTAATAGCTTCGCCAGTTAGTTCTTTGGGTTTATCTATAACACTAGCATGTACAATATATTGTTTAGCAAAATCGCTTATTTGTTGCGAATTATAAAACTCCATCTTCGACTCTTGTCTGTTGTAATTAAATGCCAAATTTGTTATTATTTTTGAATCAGAACTTACAGAATAAAAACCCGATTCTGATATATTTCCACCCAACATTAATTTGGTTTTAACACCATTGTTACTATTTAATTGTTGCGGAATAAAATCGGTATTTTTAGCTTTATTTATAATATGAACCAATGCCTCATCGCCCGACGAAACAGGTACCGAAACAACACTGCTATTTCCAATTTTATATTGTAACTGGGTATTGCTCGTTGCATTCATTACCATATTGAGCAACAGTGGCACAAATACTGGGTGCTTAACTAATGAATTAGCTTTCTCGGTACATGGCGATGCAAATAAGTAAACAATACCTGCTCCAAAACTTGTATTTACAATTAAGTCGTCGGCACTTTCAGCCCACATAATTCTGTTGGTAGCCGAATGCGACGAATTCACCATTTTATAATGTGAAAAGAAATATGGTAAATCGGCATTTGTCATTTCCGATTTAAACACATTTGCAAATAATGGATGTTTATAATTCAAACCACCAGCACGAACCTTTGCGGTATCAAAGCTCAGCAACTGAGGAGCATTACATTTACTTAATAGATTATTGTACGATTGCAAATCACCTTTCGTATCTGTTGGAAAAATAACCAAAGAACCTTTTTCCTTTATCACTTTCAACAATTCTTGCGTCAAACCATCCGAAATTGTTTTTAAACCCGAAAGAACTATTGCATCGTAACGTGCAAACGATGAATACGAAATATTGGTAGCATTTACATTATCGACCTGTATTGATGCATCATTTTTAAATAATGAATTGATAAAAATATTTGGTTCCTTTTCGTTTATCACCAAAACCGAGAACTTCGATTTTATGTTATAGCTAAACAAATAGCTATTGTCGTACACAATTGAATAATCGTTTATTTCAAGTTTACCATTAAGAATTCCCGTACTTGTATTATTGTATTCCAATGCAACCGTTTTGGTTTCCATTGCTTGTAACGATACTGATGCTATTGCCTTAGAAGTATCGTTTATATATAATTTAACTGGCAAAGCAGCATAAGCCTTTTCCGAAGTGTTTACAATTGAAACGAATAATTTTTCGGGTTGCATAAATAAATGTGTTGGCGATTCAAACCAACAAGAATCAATATAAACATTAGCAACAGTTCGTGGTGAAACAGGAACAAAAAAGTATCGAACTAATGAATCGCGATTAAAAGCCGACGCATCGAAGCTTGATTTCTGATAATCAGAAATCATATACAGCGAAACTCCAGCTCCCGATTGATTATTATCAACTATCGTTTTCACTGATTCAGAAACAGCACTCATCGAAACAGAAACAGGCGACGAACTTATTGTCTTTATTGTCTCCAATGCTTTTTCTTTACTTAAGAAAAAATGATTTGCAGGTTTATTATCATTATCTTGAATCACAAATCGAGTTGATACATCGTATGCTTTAACAACCGATTCGGCACGTTTTTTTGCTTCTTCCAATAATTGACCTTCAGTTCCCTCGCCCATCATACTAAACGAATTGTCAATATAAATAGCAACTATACTTTTAGACTTTGAACCTAATTGTTTTTGAGCACTTGGTATGAATGGCATAGCAAATGCTAAAACTAATGAAATAATAGTGAGAATACGAGCTAATAAAACGAGTAAATGCTTTAAACGAGTTCTCGAAACTGTTTCGTTTTTCAATTGTTGTAACATGTCGGTATTACTGAAATACACGACCTTAAGCTTACGGAATTTAAAGAGATGAACAATAATTGGAATTGCTATTGCAAACAGCCCAAACAAGAAACTAGGATTTTGAAACTGTATATTCATCATTTAAATTTTAGCAGATAATTTTACACTCAACATACGTCCTGTTAAGTAATTGGGTGTTGAAATATATTTACCATTCACACCTTTTATCCAAAAGCTTGAAACGGTATTGTAGTTTGCCAATAAATTTAAAACATCTACACCTAACCACAAACTTCTTAAAAAGTATTTCGATCGTTTTTGTGTTAATGACTCCGCAATTATTTGCTTTGAGAAACCTACATCTACACGTTTGTAAGATGGTAAAAGAGTTCCTGATTGATTTAATTGTCCTGAAACAGGAGGATTTGACGGTACATTTGAGCCAAAGAATATGGTTAAACTCATTTTATATGAATTATTCCAAGGCAAATAATCTTGCATAAATACACCAAGATTCACTAATTGATCTGTAGGTCGACGTTGCCAACCTGTGCCTTGTCCATCGATTTTTTCTTTGGTTTGCATTACAGATAAACTTACCCAAGACTCAGTACCAGGAATAAATTCTCCATTAAGTTTCATATCAATTCCCGTTGCGTAACCATGTGCATTTTTATCGGGGAAATATTGTAGACTAACATTGTCAATTGTATAAGGAATAATGCGTTTCAAGTCTTTATAATATGTTTCAACAGTCAATTTAAATGGACGTTCCCAAATTTTCAAATAGCAATCGCCACCTAACACATAATGAATCGATTCTTGGTCCTTCGTTTTTGAATAAAACGTACCATCAGCAGCAATCATTTCCTTGAAAAACGGTGTTTGATAATAATACCCAAATGCAGCTCGAATTACCACATTCTTTTTCCAAGCTGGTCTATAACTTAACTTGATGCGAGGGCTATAAACAAATTGTTCGTTCGACGTTTTGTAATTAGTTCGCAATCCTGTAGTTAAGGAAAGTAAATCATCGCCCAATTGCAATTTCCAAACATTTTGAATATAAGCACTTGCTTCATAATTCGAAAAGCGAATTTTATTATGAACAGTACTACTTAAATTAATACTTGTATCCGAATAAGGAGCGTTATAATCAGCACTATCAATGTAAACCCAAGAATCAAGATTCTCATTTATTTTATGTTCTTGTAGTTCAATTCCTGCAGTAAAATTACTAGCACCAATTTCCTTATTTAAGACTAAACTACAACTTGTAATTGTAGCTGTTAAATCGTTTCTTGTATGCTTTAAAAAGCTTCCTGCAGCAAGATTTTTCGTACTATCTTTTACAACTAACTTACCATCTTGCTCTTGCATTTCACTTAACCAATACTGACTTAAAATATCGTTCGATTCACTTTCAATCGTATTAAATGAACTAATCATTAATTTCAAATTTGTTTTATCATTAAATGTCCATTGATTCCAAGCGGCTCCCATTAACGACGATGTTTTATTACATTCATTTCCATCAAAATAAACCATCATTCTATAAGTCTGACTTTGTGAACCAAATGTTGTTTCTTTTGTTCTTGGAACAAACAAATAATTATTATGGGCAAAATATCCCAAGAACCCCATCTGCGATTTTTTCGATATTTGATATGTAATTTGTGTTTGAATATCAGCAAATGTAGGTTTATACTCACCTTGCTCATCCATTTTGCTTAATATCATTCTATTATCTTTATAGCGAACACCGGTAATCATAGTGAACCTACCATTTTTGCTTGCGTCTTCAATATGACCTGTAGCACCAATTAAACTTAAATTTGCCGATGCAGCAAACTCTACTGGTTTACGATATTTAATATCAAGTACCGATGCCATTCTATCGCCATATTCAGCATCAAATCCGCCCGATGAAAAAGTAATCGATCCAACTAAATCGGGATTTATTAAACTTAATCCTTCTTGCTGACCACTTCGTACCAATATTGGTCGATATATCATTATATCATTAACATAAGTCAAATTCTCATCAAAATTACCTCCTCGAACATTGTACTGCGAACTAAATTCATTACGCGATGTTACACCTGGCTGCGTTTTAATGCTCGATTCAACGCTACTCATTCCAATACCCGGTATACTTTGAATATATTTAGGATTGATTTTCGTTAAATTTGCATCATTATCGCGTTGGCTAACAACAACAGCTGCAGGAATTTCACGAGTATTTAATTGTATGCTTTTATTTACCGTTTTAACTTCACCATCTGAAATTTCAAAAGTTTCAGTTGTTTTTTTGTAGCCAGT
>Ga0302296_1001119_pt1 | contig 20098 bp, 10 predicted proteins | sample III_Fen_N3_1_FD_194546 | JGI IMG/M metagenome (GOLD analysis project Ga0302296, IMG submission 194546) | Peat permafrost microbial communities from Stordalen Mire near Abisko, Sweden - III_Fen_N3_1 | ecosystem: Environmental > Terrestrial > Soil > Wetlands > Permafrost | place: Sweden: Abisko...
ATGAAGGTAAACTTCCAAAAGGACAATTGCTTCCGGTTTTAAGTAATCAAAAGCTCAACTCTTACCTGAAAGAAATTGCTGATTTGTGTGATATTCATAAGAATGTTACGTTCCACCTAGCGCGTCACACTTTTGCCACAACGACTACTCTATCTAAAGGTGTACCCATCGAAACCGTATCAAAAATGTTAGGACATACGAATATCAAAACAACTCAAATTTATGCCCGCATTACGAATGAAAAAATTAGAAGGGACATGGAATTGCTTTCCAGTAAATTGGATGATATGGAAAAAGTCACCTTAAAAAAACAAGAGTTATGAAACGGGGAACAATAACAATCAGGAATACCAATTCAGACAATATTCATATTGATATTGAACTGTCTGAAGATGGGACTATATGGATGACAAAAAACGAGATAGCCACGTTGTTTGATGTCTATCATTCTTCCGTGGAAACGAATCTGAAACGTCTCTTTCAATCAAATGAGCTTTGTAAGATGGATGTGAAGAAAGAAGAACTCAACATCTTGGGAAATGGACAAAAATATGTCTTTGAAGATTTCAATCTAGAAGTCATTATTGCTTTAAGTTACCGACTAAAAAGTTATTCATGCAATCTTTTTCGACACTGGATTTCCAAACAAGTAACAATTTCGTAATCTCTCCAATACATCCAGCGAATTTAGTGCCAACAATGGATTGTACAAGGTGTGCTGAAGTGGTCAAGCCTGAATTGACAGCAAAGTCAAATACAGAATCAACGGAAATCTGATTTTGACGTGATAAATAAGTTGACTTACAATTTCGGGTTTAATGACAGAGGAAGAAGTAAACTTCTTCCTCTGTTTTGAATGGGTAATTTAACGTGAGTTCGATATAAGAAAGTTGCTAAAGAGTTAGCATAAGACAAGAAAAAGAATTATATTTATAGTACTTTAATACAAATAGATAACTATAATTCTGCCTTATGCTAACAGTCAACGAAGTTACAGAAATTTATTATCTAAATAATGAATTCTCTAAAGAATTTGATAAAACCTTTCAAAAACACCTTTTAAAAGAAGATAATGGTAAACGAACTAGAAACAAGCCTAATAGGCTATCTAATAGCGAGGTTATGACTATTTTAATTGCATTTCACCTAGGTGGTTATCGCAACTTGAAGCATTTTTACCTCTTCTATGTTTGTAAACACATGACTAAAGAGTTTCCGTGTTTGGTTTCATATACGCGATTTGTTGAATTACAGCAAAAAATTGTTTTTCCATTGGTTCTATTTTTGAAAATATGTCATAGGGGGCAATGTACAGGTATTAGTTTTGTAGATTCAACCGCTTTAAAAGTCTGTCATATTAAACGAGAACGTCAAAATAAGGTTTTTGACGGGATAGCCACTGAAGGTAACGGAACCTTAGGTTGGTTTTTCGGATTCAAATTACATATTATCATTAATGAGAAAGGAGAAATACTCAACTTTGTCATTACACAAGGCAATACTGATGACCGACAACCACTTTATTCAAAGGAATTTACACAGAGTGTTTTTAGCAAATTATTTGGTGACAGAGGATACATATCACAAAAACTTCAAGAATTTCTTTTTGTTGATGGTATACAATTGATTACAAAAATGAGAAACAATATGAAAGGAGGAGAAATTCCATTAAAAGATAAACTTATCCTCAGAAAAAGAGCTGTTATCGAGTCTGTAAATGATGAATTGAAAAATATCTGTCAAATTGAACATACTAGACATCGTTCATTCACTAATTTTATTACAAACTTAATTGCAGGTTTACTTGCTTACAGCTTTTTACCTAAAAAAAATCAATCAATGTTGATTTTATTGATCAAGATCAACTTGTACTATTCTAATCTTATATCGAACTCACGTTAATTCACTATAAACGTTCGAAGTTTACTCAGAATATCTCTAATGCAAATAATTGATTTTTGTGCTTTCAGTATCAAGCCTGTTTATTTCAAATCAATTGCCTGTAATTTAGCACTCAAGCCTTTGTTTAGTTTTAGAGTAAAGTGGTTTATGGGCATTTAATCAATACTTATTTTATACAGAAATAAATTATACGTTATCACTAAGACTTTAAAATACGAATACAATAACTTTAAATTGGAGCTAAGTTTATTCGGTTCTAACCTGCCCATTTCCTTTCACCAGCCACTTATAACTACAAAGTTCAGCTAATCCCATTGGTCCTCGCGCATGAAGCTTCTGAGTACTTATTCCAATCTCAGCTCCAAAACCGAATTGTGCACCATCGGTAAAGGCTGTTGAAGCATTAGCAGATACAACAGCGGCATCAACTTCATTCATAAATTGTTCAATGTTTTGAGCACTGTTGCTAATGATTGCCTCGCTATGTCTGGAACTGTATTTTGAGATATGGCTCATTGCTTCATCGAGATTGCGAACTGTTTTAATAGCCATTTTATAATCTTCGAATTCAGTACTATACAGTTCGTCGTTTATCTCAAGCAAAAGTTTTTCCGGATAATAGCCATCAAGGCTTGACTTTGAAGCCTTGTCGGCATATAGAATTACATTGCTATTTGCCAAGTTGATGTTCGTTGATGATTAAACAGTCGAGCGCATTACAAACACTGACTCTACGGATTTTGGGCTTCAATTACATAGCATTTATGATTATATTGTTCAAAAAAATGAAAACTAATAAAAAGTCAAGATGACTTCCATTTGTAAAACAAATTTAAATAAAAAAAATGATGCTTCTATTTTTGTTGATTCCATTGCCAATACTATAAATGAAACACTTACGAAATGTGATTGCAAAAAGGCCAAAGAACTAGATTACAAACAAATAGAAATCAGCTATATCTAAACGTTCAGCAATGAATTATGATTTAAAAAGTAACAGTTCTACATCTGTCTCCTATGTCTGCGTTTCTTCTTTTTCTTACGGTGTTGAGACGGTATCTTCTCGTCCGGGGGGTATACAGTTTATGCGAGAAAAACTTCCCTGTAATTATTTATTTTTAAAAAAAAACATATTCTCTTGCAATAATTATAATTTTTTATATATATTTGCACTCATAATAAAAACCGTATATATGGTTATATATAACAATGCAAAAAGGTACAAGTTATGATTATAGGATTGGTTTAATAATACATTTATAATCAAATTAATATCAAAAATAAAAATTACAACATGTGTAATATAATTAATACAGTATATAATACTGTATGATGTTTTATTTCTAACCCTGCATCCCCGGGACTATAAATACAAAAAGGCTTCCCTGTGAGAGTTGAACAAAAAATAGACTATTCTACAAATGCATTTAATTTATGAAAAACTTTATTCTTTCCCTTTTACTATCGCTGAGCGCAATTGGAGCTGGAAATGCTCAAATTTCTATTGTAAATAGCAATAATCTTTTTTCTTCAGGGCTTACTGGAACCGGCACCAATGTCACTTCTATCTCTAATTCTATCTTTTTAGGGGCGTATACAGGCAACAATGCAAAAAGTGCAGGTAATTCAAATTTCTTAGGTTATTATACTGGTTATACTGCAACAAATGCCGCTTATTCCAATTTTTTGGGTTACCGTGCGGGACATTCGGCGCTCAATGCGTCCTATTCAGTTCTAATAGGGTATCAGGCAGGATATGAGCCCAATAGCAGTATACATATTGGTAGTAACAATATCATTATTGGAACAAACATTTCTTTACCCAACGGTACGACCAATTCTATGAATTTAGGTGGAGTTATCTTTGGAAGTGGCTTGTGTGCAACAATATCAGGGAATCCCAGCGTTATTCCCTCCTCAAATGGCAAAATCGGTATAGGTATTGTAAATCCTACAGCCTGTTTACAATTACCCGCAGGAACTGCCACGGCAGGAACCTCCCCTTTGAAACTGACGGCAGGAATCAACCTAACAACTCCTGAAGCGGGTGCTATTGAATTTAATGGATCACATTTATTTTTCACAAGCTCCAATGGAGGCACTCGTTATCAGCTTGATCAGCAAATCAGTTTGTTGAAAAGTAGTGATATTGCATCTGCTTTGGGATACGCCCCACTTTCAGGAAATCAGAGAATTACTGTTTCGGGTGATGCCACAGGTAATGGGACAACTGCTATATCCCTTACATTTGCCAACAGTGGTGTAGTTGCAGGGGCGTATAACAATGTGACGGTCGATGCAAAGGGACGTGTAATCATCGGGAGTAATGCTAATTATTTGACAGGGATTACCTCTTCTTTGGTGAACAGTGCATTGGGTTATACTCCGTATAATTCGTCTAATCCCAGTGGCTACGTTACCTCTGCAGTGCTATCTGGTTATATATTGCAAACAGGAGGTAACATAACCGGGTCTCTATCCATTCAGGGCAATGTTGGTATCGGTACTACAACACCTGACGAAAAACTCACCGTAAATGGAACGGTTCATGCTAAAGAAGTACGCCTTGACTTAACCGGATCCTTGGCCGACTATGTTTTTGCCAAAGATTACCACCTGATGCCGCTTCATAAGGTAGAACAATATGTACAAACAAACAGCCACCTGCCTGATATTCCTTCTGCTGTAGAAGTGAAACAACAAGGACTGAGCATAGGTGAAATGCAAAACAAACTGTTGCAAAAAATTGAAGAGCTCACCCTCTATGCCATTGAACAGCAGAAAGAGATTCAAACGTTGAAAGTAGAGATCAGTGAATTGAAGAAAAAATGAGTTAATGAACTGATCTTCTTCAAAAAGAGACAATGTGGAAGTTCTGAATATTTTCCATAAAAGACATTGCACATGGGTAAATTCATGTAAATCTCTTGTAATTACCGACTATTGAAAAGATAATTACACATAAAACACGATCATTATGCGAACACTCTACCAATATTTTTTTTCAATCATTATAGTTTTTTTATGGAGTGTTAGCGTGAATGCTCAAACGCTTAAGCTAAATTTTTCGTTAAGCACTAACGAATCAGGTATTATCCGCAATTATCAGGCAAAAGATTGGATTCATATGCAGATTGGATTTAAATACACTGCTACCACCTCTGCCACTTTCAGGGCATGGATCAATCCGAATCTGACCATTCCTGTAACTTCCATTTCTAATCCCCAACCGGGAGATACAACAGGAATGTCCACAGACGGGATTTATGTACCGGGATCGACGTTTGGAACCGATCCCCTGACTGGTATAAGCGGATTGGCAACGAGCGAAATGACCACAACAGGTTCCACAGGTACAACTGGAGACAATAGCGTTTCGGACATTGTTACTTATACCTATCCGATTTTATGGTTTAAAACAGTGCCCATAACCAACAACCTAAACGGGGCCTATACATGGAAAGATATTACGGGTAATAACGCCAAACTACTTAAATACAGCACGCTTGGAGTGGGGAATGGGGATGAATATCAGATAAAACGGGATACAATGCGCACCTACAACTTTAATCCGTCAATATATCTACCCGGAGAAAATATCAGTAAAGAAATTCTTATCAACAAATCCAATCTTTCCCAAACAACGATTATCGGGGTTTGGGGTGTCAAAGAAGATTTAGATAAAAATAATTTCATATTTGCCATCGACGGACGACGTAAAGAAGGATCGGTTTTCACCAAGCAATGGATTGCTGAAGGTGATTCTACAAAAAGCGTATTCACGTATGGGAATGACACACTTCGTAGCTTAGTGTATAATCCTGTCAATAAATTGGAAAAAGATCCAGGCTACTTCCAAGAACACTCATTACGGATTGCCACTTACAGCAGGGCAAATAAGCCTGGCAATAGTCTGTGGGGAGAAACTCCCAAAGCAGTTGTCACTTTAGGAGGCAAACTGGAAAACACCAACGTCAACAGCACTTCAACCTATATAGACAACATCTATCAACAGGATGCATTCAAAGGATTTTCACCCGAACTTTTGGTTTTCGACCGTCAGCTAAGTACCTCTGAATGCAATAGATTCGAAACCTATCTCGCAATCAAGTACGGTATTACTCTTGATAGATCATACATATCTCCCCACGGAGATGTCATATGGAATTACGTTACCAACCAAAACTATAACAACCGTATTACCGGATACGGTCGAGAGGATGAGATAGGTCTTGATCAAAAGATGTCGACTACATCATACGAAGAGGCTCCGTATTATAGCAACCAAACGACGTTTGATTCATTTGACGGCAACGATTCTTATAATTCCTCGTCTCGATATCGTTTGCTTGTAATGGGCTACCAACCGGGCAATACCCCTTGCAACAGAAGTTATATACTGTTTGGTGACAATAACGATTCACTTAAATTCATAAGCTCGCAAGCAAATGGAGTTGCAAAACAATTGAAACGGCAATGGGTGTTGAATACCAACCAGCCATCATTTCCGGTCGCCTCGCAATTACTACAATGGGATACCCGCTCCACTCTTACTATTCCATCGTCCGGCTACATAGCAGATATTGTCAAATCAGGCTTCACAACTACCCTATGGGCAGTGACACAGGATACCTTGAAAGGGAAGGATGGCTATTTTGCCTGGACAGTAGGTGAACAGCCGGGGCCGGTAGTTGTCAAATTCGGTTCAAATCAAGCAAATGTAATGCAAGGCAGCCATGATTATGGGTACATAATCGATAGCATAGGGAGGGTATTCACTATTGTAAAAGGAAGCACGGGAAGCAACTCTTTGTTCAACATTGAAGCAGGCCAACGAATCGAAGTGGAAAAAAACGATCAGGCACTTTATCTCCGTGTTAATGGTGTTCGTTACAAAAAGACTGAAATTGCTATTAATCAAACTGATTATGGCAAGACCTATTATGGAGCCATTTCTATCGGCAGTAATCCCAGCGAGGTCAAACTGACCGGCTTCCGTCACGGAGGATTTGTCGATACGGGAAATAAAATAGAGTTGTCCTACCTGCGCATTCCTGAACTTGCCGCTTATTACAATAAACAAACTTACCTGATTGTAGACCGTTCGGGTACAGGAAACTTCAATGCTATTTCAGATGTCTATGCCTGCGACGAATGGGATACCAACCGGTCAAAGATAATATTTAACAATATCTTCTGGGATACCGACGGCAATGGCAAAGACGCATTTACATTTGGATATAAGGCTTCTCAAAGCAATCGCGCCAAAAGCTTTAGTGTGCCGGAACCTATAAATATTCCCGAATCATTCGCAATACTGCAAATTTATTATCCGAATAAGAATGACCTAACACAGATTACAGTAAAATCACAAACACTGAATCCTATACCTTCAACAATTGCATTAGTCGATATGCTGGGTCGCATTATCTTCCGGAAGGAGTTGCCGGCAAGCAACACCATTCAATATACCACCATCAAATTACCTTCATCAGGCGTGTATGTAGTCAAGGTTTTGAATGCAGTAACCCAGTATTCTCAAAAAGTAATTTCAGAAAAATAGTATATATGTTTTAGAATTAAGTTTGAAATATTATTTATTTTGTTTATAATCAATTAATTAACCAAGTTGCTTTGCTATGATACATAATAAAAAACAAACCGGTATTGTTTTATTTGTAGTTTTAATTATGTCTGCATCTCTATTGTTCGGAAGAAAACAATATTACTCTTCGGCGATAGCAAATCAGGCTTTCGGACATACTGGATCTGGTACTGTAAAGACTAATGGTACTAAAAAAAATACCCAATCGGCTGTAATAACAAAAAAAACTTCACAAACTTTTGTACAGTCCGATTCAACAGCCAGTCAAACCCAACAACCGCCTCTTTTCACTGGTCGGTTGACCGCTTATCTGGCCAGTCAGGCAAAAGGAGTAATAGGTCTGTTTGATGGGAATAAAACCGATAATCCAGCCGATAATATTTTCAGCATCGATCTCGATTATGAACCGGTTGCCAATGATAAAGTCTGGCTTACGTACCGGTTGACGGGAGTGTCTGAAAATTGTGGCGTAGCATGTAGTGTCAACGACCGCTTAGCTTTTGGAGGCTATCTGGTAAAACAAGATACTGCGACCTCCCGTCAACGTATCCAATTGAACACTCTTTGGCTGCAAAAAGGGGTGAACAGGATCCAGTTTGGGTTACCTGAAAATGCCGATTATGGCTATCGTATCAGTGATCTGGCATTAGAAGTGGAAAAAAATGCCAATGTTGAGCCATTGACAGTGAACACTTCCTATCACCTCTACAATGGTAAAGCTTATGTTCACGGATTTCTTCAAGGAACAGGAGTTTCTGCCTTAGTTAATATTGATGGCAGGAAAATAGCAGTACATGACGGAGAGTTTGAGGCTCTCATATATCCGAATCAGCAGCAGGTAGAAGTAATGGCGGAAATCGCAGGTCGTACATACAGCCATACGTTACATTTTAGTACGAATATGATAGCGGACAAGGAATATGAATTAATCCAAAATCCTATAAGTACAACTCAGTTGTTCGAAAAAGGGAAACCTAATGAACTGCAAATTGCGAACCTGTCGTTGCAAACGGATAATAAAGTATTAATTGCCAGCACACCCATTGCAATCACTCCTCTCCGACCTGTCGATTTGCCTGCTCTTGATCTGGATATGACCAATGTAACGGCTGTCAACTATGGTTTCAGGTTCCTTCCTCATGGAGAACACTTTACGAACAAGGGAGCTACAGTAGCCTTAAAATATGACCGAACCAAGATTCCTGACGGTTATACGGAAAACGACATCCATACTTACTATTTTGACCAGAATACCCGACACTGGGTGGCACTGGAACGAGACTCGGTGGATAAATCACTTTGCATGGTGATTTCCCAAACCACCCACTTCACTGACATGATCAACGGGGTGATAAAAGCACCAGAGTCGCCTCAAACACAGGGTTTTGCCCCTACTACGATGAATGACATCAAGGCAGCTGACCCGACTTCTAAAATAGAATTGATAGCACCTCCTGCTGCCAATAATTATGGTTCTACAAATTTAAACTATAATTTGGAGATGCCGCCTGCCCGCAACGGAATGAGTCCGCAACTCACCATCACCTACAACAGCGACGGTGGCAGCAGCTGGCTGGGCGAAGGCTGGGATCTGAACATCCCTTCCGTCTCCGTGGATACACGTTGGGGAGTCCCCATTTATCACCCTGACCTTGAATCTGAAACTTACTCATTTAGCGGGACTCAATTAGCACGAACCTATATTTCTCCAGATTTTACCGATCAGGTAGACGAGGAAATGTTCCTCCCTGACCGCGGCACAATGTATCTGCGAAACAAGCCTTTACAAAATTATCCGAATGACCAGTACCAGTTTTATCCCCGTGTCGAAACCGATTTTCCGCTAATTACTCGCATGGGAACGGACATCGCAAAATACAAATGGAAAGTGGAAAATAAAAATGGGATAAAATACTATTATGGATATGATTATGCCAATGATGAACCTGCCGTTTTATCCGATGGAGGAAATAAGATAGCTGAATGGAAACTGCAAAGCATGGTAGACATACATGGAGATTCTATTGCTTACTCATACGACAAGGCAATTGAAGATGGATATGAGGATTTGAAACCTCGTGCAATATATCTGTCAAAAATAGAAGGTTTTACAATAGTTGAAGGAGTTCCCAAGAAACATACGGAAGTGTTTCTGACTAACCGTATCGACCCTAAGCAGAAGAAAACGAATAATGCCCGTTATGGTTTTTTAGTGTCCAGTCAAAAATTGTTAGAAAAGGTGGAAATAAAATATGCCAATGACCAGGGTGTTTTGGAAAAAGTCAGGAGCTATGTGTTCAACTACAAAAAAGGAGAGTTTCTGACTGATTTATTGGAATCTGTTTCGCAACTCGATAGTGCAGATCAGGTGGTAGGAAAGCATACTTTCGGTTATTACGATGATGTGTCAAGCGACAATACGACCGATTACGTAACATCTTCTTATCAATACAACTACAATAGTCTTATGAATAACACCGAAAGCGAATTTCAAAAATTGATGCAGAAAGTCGCTTCCGGTACCATTAATAACTGTGATGGAATATATAATCCACTAAATAAAGGATTGTTAAATAACACATCTACCACGAATGTCGGTGGTTCGCTCTATTTGGGACTTGGACTTGGATTCAAGATTCTTTCCAGATCGCTTACGGTTGGAGTTGCTAGCTCGTATCAACATACCGACACCAAAGGTCAAACTTGTTTGATTGACATTAATGGAGATGGTATTCCCGATAATGTTTTAAAAAACGGTAATAGTTTATATTACAATCAGGGATACTTAGATCGTGATGGTAATGTAGCCTTCAGCACCGCCAATAAAATACTGCTTGGTGCTCCCCAGCTATTCTTACATTCAACCGGCGATAACCTGACCTTAGGTTTAATGGCTGATTTTAAAGTCATTTCCGGTCGATTCGATTCGGATCTTCTTAATATATCTTCTACCGATGTTTATTTCTCGGATGTAAACGGTGATGGTCTGGTGGATATTGTTTATTTCGGATGTGTTTATTTCAATCGGTTGGTTAATGGTGAACCTGTTTTTAATAGAAACAGTAAGCTTTCCGAGATGCCCATGAACAACACGACCCTGTATAACACCCAATCTGCTACAGCCGGACTTATAAGGTATGACAAGGGTGAGGAAATTGACGAACCGAAATATCAGACGGGCAATGTGGATATCCCCAGCGTAAATGAGATGATCACATACGACACGGCATCTGATGATACGATTAAAGCCGAAGCATCGCCACTGCAGGATATGGTGCGCATATGGGTGGCACCTTATACCGGTTCGGTAAAAATTTACGGCAACATCCAACTGTTGGCTCCCACAGGAGCATACGATACCCTGGCTTATCAGTATGCCGATGGGGTAAGGGTAGCTATTCAGCAAGAACGGAATGAATTATGGTGGCGAAAAATTGCCAAGACCGAAACTGCTCCAATTGCTACCTTTCTAACCACCGATGTACAGAAAGGCGACCGGCTCTTTTTCCGAGTACAGGCCGGCGACAGCCTTTTCAGCAACGGCGATTTCGACAAAGTGCTTTGGGCACCGATAGTGGAATATACGTCTGTGCCGGGAGTGGAGCGAACTACCGATTATAGTGATTACTCCAACTATCTGTATAATGCCCGCGAAGGCTATGTGGTGGAAGATCTAGGATACACGGAGATTGATTCGGGGGTTCCTGTTAAAATAGCGGTAGATGTAGATATGTCGTACCAGACAATTTATGACACAGAATGGGTATTGGCGGTATATTCTTCCAATTACCCTTCACAATTCCAAGATACAGTAATTAACGGGCAAACTGTCTGTAACAGTGGCTACGAAAAACTCATGGCAATAGATACAATGTTTTATTTCAATAGCCATGCCGGTTATCTATATAATGTCACACATAAAGATAAATTTACGATTAATCTGCCAGGCAATAAGCATAAATATTTTTGGTTTAAATTATATGGACTAAAAAATGAGCGACTGGAGAATGTAAAAATATATCCCACGATATACTGCCAGCATACTAATTCGTCAACAAATACCATTGTGTACGATACAATATGTGCTGGAGTAAAATATCCTATTAATTATGATACCATACAAGTAGAGAATCCAGCTTCCAACCTACAGTTATCTCGAAGCTGGAATATAGAAAATAGCCCTGAGTGTTCGTTTTGTAACCTTTTCTATTATCAAACGAATAATTGCAGTAATAATAAATTTGCCATTTTGAAGACGCAGATTAAAGGTGATGATAATTATTTCATGTCTGCTCTGATAGTCGATCAAGAGATGTCAATTTTCCAGAGTTTGGTGCAGGACTTTAACAATCCCCATAATATTGTTCATAATAACTGTAGAAGTAAAATTTATTATTACGATGAAGATGGAAATTTTACGCAACCAAATCAAAATATATATTGTACACTCTTCCAATGTGATGACAGTTTGGGATACAAGCAACATGTAATTGCTCAGTTGCAAACCGATTTATATAAGCTAAAAGAAAAAGAATCTTCTCCTTACGGTCCTATGTGGCGGAATTGGGGACAATTCCAATACAATGCCGCCGAGAGACGTTATGCAAAACCCATTGACATTGATAGTTTGTTGCCGCCTATAGAATTGGACTCCAACATTGTGGACATGGATATGAACCGCCTTATACGATTAAGTCCCAATGTGCAAACCAAACAATATTGGGCGGGTAATACCACAAATGTTAAATTATTTGGTGATACGATTCAAGCGGGTCGGCAATATGCCAATAATGTGCGCACGATTCTCCTACCAAATGTAGCGCAGGCAGATCCAACTGAAGAGAATAACAGCCAAAGTCAACAGGCACGATCATCGAAGGTAAGAGCGTTGCGTAGCTCCGCCTCCTCAAGTGATGTCAACCAATATCTTATCAGTGCTCCACCTATTCTGTCCAAACAAAAGAACAGTTCGTTGTCGGGCAATGTCAGTTTGAACGTGCTGCCGAGAAAACTTCGCAATAAACTATCCAAGAAGCTGAATATTGGAGTGTCAATGGGAGTCTCCAGTGGTAAGACGGAGAAAAAATTAGACTATATGGATTTTAACGGCGATGGTTTCCCAGATTATTTTAATGATGGAAAGATATATTATTCCAACTCTCATGGAACTACTGCCAGTATTACCACCACGTGTAAGGATTGTCAAATCAATAATACTGAAGAAGAACGACAGTCTACGTTAGGTTCCAATTTTGGTGTTTCATCCGGAGTAGCGTCATTGGTTAAAAATTCTTCTACTACCAACGAATCTCAAAAAGCCGAAGAAGAATCAAGTTCCATCAGTGCATCGGGTAGCGTAAGCAATTCAGTGGAATCCCTGCAGATTTCATTTATGGACATCAATGGTGACGGTTTGCCCGATTTGATCAATCATGAGACTGGCAAAGTGTCCATTAATCTGGGGTATAATTTTTCTTCTCCCGTTGATTTACCACTTTATACTATCAGGACTAAAACCTTTGGAGCCAATGCGGGTTTGGGTGCCGGTAGAGAAAAATGGAATGGCAGTTTGTTGATAGGGGTTGGTATAGGAGTAGCTCTATCGTCCACTAATAACAGGTTGATTGATATCAATGGCGACGGTTTGCCCGATATTGTCAGTCTCCCGACCGCTTCTCTAGGTATGGATTACAATCTACTTCATTATGTACCGCATGGAGATTTGAAGGTAAGGCTTAATAATGGCAATGGCTTTGAACCTGAACAAACATGGAACAGCGGCTTGTGGTCAGAAAAAACCATCGCTTCTTCCCTGAACGCAAATGCAGGTTTTACTTTTGGCTTCTCTATCTGGTTTTTAAAATTTGTCACTAATCCTTCTGCACAGGCCGGGATTACCAACAGCAGGGGACTTGAAGACATCCGCGATATGAATGCCGACGGTTATCCCGATTTTGTTACAACGGATTTGAAAAATGCGACTATGACGGTTAAGTATTCGGCTATCAACCGTACTAATAAACTGAAAACGGTTTCCAATCCATTGGGCGGAAGGTTCAGAGTGGACTACATGCGTAGTGCCCCTACCATCTATCATCCTAACGGAAAGTGGGTGATGAAATCGCTGGAGATAAACGATGGTATCGGTGATGACGGCAACAATCTCTATAACGAATATTTGTTTGAAGATGGGAAATACAACCGCCGTGAACGCGAGTTTGATGGATTTGGAAAAGTAACTACCCTAAATATTGAAAAAATTTATGATGATTCATCTGCACCAAAATAACAGGCTTATCCGGTGATGTATGCAAAGGTAATTCACAGGATAGTAACGTAAATTATGTACAACATAGAAAAAAAACACCACTATATGAGATTCAGGATTTTTCTTTTTTTCTGTATCGGATTTGCTTTGTATGGCAAAGCACAAGACCCTGTAGTGAATATCCCCGATGCTGTTTTCAAGGCACAATTGCTTTCTGCGTCCAGTAGTAATTACATTGCGATGAATGTAAATGGAAACTGGGTGCCGGTGGATACCAATGGTGACGGTCAGATTCAGGTAAGTGAAGCGCTGAATATTAAAACATTGAAGATAGAAGACACATCTATGGCTTCAATGGAGGGTATCGGCAGTTTTACTAATCTGACATCTTTGAATTGTTGTAATAATAAAATAACAGCGTTGGATCTTACCAATAATACAAAGTTGGAAAATGTAGATTGCCAGACCAATCAACTCACTACATTGGATGTGAGTATGTGTCCGAAACTTGATTACTTATATTGTTCCGCAAATATGCTGAATTTATTGAAAATGAATAATATAATAAACTTGGAATGCAATAATAATCAACTTACCACATTGGATATGAGTACATGTTCAAAGCTAAGTCATTTATCTTGCTATGGAAATAACTTAAGTTATCTAAATGTACAAAGCAATACGAATCTACAAGTTTTATATTGTTTTGGTAATAAACTTACCACATTAGATTTAAGTATGTGTATGAAGTTAATATATTTATATTGTGACAACAATAAACTGAATTCTCTCAATATCCAAAATAATACAGGCTTACAATTTTTAAATTGCGATAACAACCAAATTACATCACTGGATGTAAGTTTGTGCCCAAATCTTCAGCATTTATGTTGTATGTCGAACAATATAACATCCTTGAATATATCAAAAAATACAAATTTGGAAACTTTACTTTGCGCCTATAATCAACTCATCACTTTAGATGTGAGTATATGCTCAAAACTAATAAATTTAATTTGCAGTAGTAATCATATATCCACATTGGATGTGAGTATGTGCGCAAATCTTCAGCAGTTATATTGTGACCAGAATAATCTGATTTCTCTTAATGTAACAAATACAACAAATTTATATCTCTTAAATTGCGTTTTAAATCAACTCACCAGATTGGATGTGAGTAAGTGTACGAATTTAAAATATTTATTTTGTTACAACAATAAGATAGAGTCCCTTAATGTGAAAAATGCAATAAATTTATATTTGCTAGAATGCTCTGACAATCAGCTTGTAACATTTGATGTTAGTTCATGTTTAAATCTAGATGTGTTTCAGTGCTATAACAATAATCTTGTCAAATTGAATATAAGGACAGGAAAAACAATATCTAATCTAACCTTTTTAACCAATCCCAATCTCTATTGTATCCTTTGCAACGACTGGGATGTGTCTGCCGTTACTGCAATGGCCAATAAAGGAGCTGCCATCAATACCGATTGCTTTTATGAAGGCAACGATGACGATGGTAGCGGTAACGGTAACGACAGCAACAGCAACTGGAGTTCGAATGCCCCTGCTAAAAAGCGATATGTGCGTACCATCGTGCAAACCTACGACACGCGCAACTACTACGTGAAGGGAAATCTGCTGACGACAGCCGTGTACGACAGCACCCATCGGGTACAGCAGGAGACTCGGCATACCTATTATGCTTACCTGGTAAAAGCCCGCCGGGCAAAGGTGAGCAAGCGACGCTACGACAACAACCGCTTCTACGAAACGGATGCTACGCAATTACCCGACAACTTAGTGGCAGCCACGCCGCTGCAATACACGGAGAACAGGCAATATACCTACGATGACGACAACAACCAGTCGGCTTCCACCGTTACCTCGCAGGAGCAGTACACGTACCATGTGGATTATAATACGAAAGACAACTGCTTTGCCGACCTGAAGACCTACCGCTACTCCGACAAGAAGAGCCTGCTGGAAGACGGCAGCGGCAACTATAACTACGAGGCGGTGGAGGACTATGCTACCGACAACATGACCAAAAAGTATTACGTGACGGGTATGCCCGCGGAGCACACGGTGAAAGGACAGGATGGGATAACCTACCGTCACTCCAAAGCATGGTACACCGACTGGTACTATTCCACTCACCTCACCTGTCTCACGCAATACCTGAATAGTACCGATACGGCATCCACCCTGATCCGCTACAACAGCGCGGGGAATATCCTCAGGGTAACGTTACCTTCGCAGATGAGCTACCGGTATGCCTACGACCCGCGCTATAGCATGTATGTGACCTCGGTGACCGATACGCTGGGCTATACTTCGTCGTCGGGCAACTTTAACTACAAGTACGGGTTAGCCTGCCGCAACGTGGATATGAACGGTAACGTGATGCTGACCCAACTCGACAACCTCGGGCGGATTGTCTCCTGTACGAGAGCTAACGAGGCAGCTGCCAACGTACCCTACACTATCGCCTTTAGTTACAACACCACGGTAACCAAAACGGTAGACAATAGCATCTCCTCTCCCGCTTATGCCGTTACCCGACACTACGACCCTGTCCACCCGGACAATCCCATCGAGACGGTTGCTTTTGCAGATGGCATGGGGCGCGCCCTGCAAGTGAAGAAAGACGGCTATGTGGACGGCACCGAAAAGATGATTGTGAGTGGAAGGGTGAAGTACGACTATTTCGGGCGGGCTATAGAAAGCTATTATCCGGTAGTGGAAGACAAAACCAACATGACGAAATTCAATGCCGCATTCGACACGTATCTTACCAAAACGGAATACGACGTGATGGATAGGGTGGTGCAGGAGACCGAACCCGACGGCACTATCGCCAAGACCGCTTACGCTATAGTGAACGGGCTGATGAGAACCACCGTAACCGACGCGCTGGGCAACCGCAAGGAGACCTTTGCCGACGGTAGTGGCCAGACGGTACAGACCAACCAGTACCAGAGCAGCGACACGGTGCTGACCACCACCTTTGCTTACGACCCCGTGAAACAGCTAAGCACGGTGACCGACGCCATGGGCAAAACCACCGCCAGCATCTACGACATGGCAGGTCGCCGCACACAGGTGAAACACCCGGCCTCAGGCATCACCAATTTTGAGTACAGCCCGGCGGGCAACCTGATAGCCCGGCAAACGGCCAATCTGATACCCTCCGGCAAGAAGATACGCTACTACTACACCTACAACCGGCTGGATTCCATCGCCTACCCCGAGCATCCGGAAAACAACGTACGCTACCGCTACGGCGACGCGGCCGACGCCAGCGGCTGGAACCGTAAGGGGCGGTTGAGCAGCCAGGAAGACGGCAGCGGCACACAGGAGTTCAAATACGGGCGGCAGGGCGAGCTGACCGAAGTAAAGCGCACACTGGTGATACCCAACCAGGGAGTGGCTACCTACACTACCGGATGGACGTATGACAGCTGGAGCCGACTGCTGGGTATGACTTACCCCGACGGCGAAACGGTGAACTACACCTACAACACCGGAGGTCTGCTCACAGGCGTGGGCAGCAGCGCCAACAGCTACGTGAGCGACATAAAATACGACAAGTTCGAACAACGCACCTACCTGAAATACGGTAACGGCACGGGAACCAACTACACCTACGATCCGGTGCGGCGGCGCCTGCAAAACCTTGCCGTTACTTCCCCCTCCTCAGGAGGAGGAGTAGGGGGAGCGGTGATGAACAACGCCTACACGTACGATGCGGTGAGCAACGTAACCAAGATAGTGAACACCGGCACGGCGGCCAATGGCATAGGCGGCGCTATTACCCATAACTACGTATACGACAACCTTTATCGGTTGAAGTCTGCCAACGGAGCGTTTACCGGAGCGGGAAGCAAAACGGCAAGCTATACCCTGGCGATGGGGTACGACAAACTGTACAACATCACATCCAAACAACAGCATATCATCCAGAACGATGTACAGTTTGCAGGCTCCTTGCAGGCAGGCTACGATTTATCTTACGCCTACAATGCAGGAAATTGCCAACAAATTAGTAATATTGCAGAATCAAATTACCGTACCGAAGGAACGGGAGCCAATACGCCCGCAGCGAAGGTTAACCTATTTTCGTATGACGCCAATGGCAACTTGCTTAGCATTAATACCGGAACGAAACAAGGTGATAAGCTTTTAGCGACGAATAGCAGAAAGATGCTGTGGGACGAAGAAAACCGGTTGCTGGCCGTAAGCGATAACGGCTATGTAAGTAGTTACTGGTATGATGCTTTAGGTGAACGCACGGTAAAAGAAAGCGGTGACGGCGAAGAAGTTCAAGTAAACGGCCTGCTTAGCGGAGCACGTACCGGAACAACAAACTTTACGGCGTATATTAGTCCATATCTGATTGTACGGAATGGTGGCGAATACACCAAGCATATTTATATGGGCGGACAGCGGATTACCAGCAAGGTAAGCAATTCGGGGATATTTGCGTCCAGTCCGGTAACGACTACCGAGTTGCGGGCTAAATATGCAGCCCAAACAGCCAAAATCAAAGAACGCTTTGATTCGTTAGGAATAACGTACAAAGGCACGCCGCAAAACGGAGGATTAGTTTCGAGTAATCCTGTAGCTACTGCAAGTTCGTACTTTTACCATTCCGACCATTTGGGAAGTAGCTCTTTGATAACCGATGTATCGGGAGATATTGTACAACATGTAGAGTATGTGCCTTTTGGTGAAACCTTTATCGACGAACGCCGTTCGGCAAGTTCATGGACAACGCCTTATTTGTTTAGCGGAAAAGAACGGGATGAAGAAACGGGATTGCTTTATTTTGGAGCACGCTACCAGGATAGTAAGTATGGAATCTGGTATAGTGTGGATCCGTTGGCGGAGAAATATCCGGGGGTAAGTTCGTATGTTTATTGTCTAGATAATCCGGTAAAATATGTTGATCCGGATGGGAATCAAGTTAATCCAGCAGTAGGAAGAATGATCGCAATACATGATCAAAGATTCAAGGATCGTTATGCTAGATCATCTGTTATTAATCCTGATATCAAAGCTAAATGTATATTCCCAATATATAATATCCAAGCAGCTTGGAATTCAAGTCAATACTCAAACAACAGTATTGTCACTACTTCCACAAATTTTGCAATTAATTTGACTCGTTCAATGGGACAGGAAATAGTTGGTGAAGGAAATTACAATAATGCACTTCGACATGTAACTTGGCAAGCTTTAACCACAAAAGAATTTGGAAGCAATGTTGCCAAAAATTTAGGGGATTCTCATGAAGCTAACCCAAATGTAGATTTGTCACAAAGACATTTTTCGAATTTGAATGATGCAGACCAAACAATAGATCTCTTAAATAATCAGATTGGAAGAAGTATTGGTGAGAAAAATAAAAATATGACAAATAAGAACTTGGAATTGAGCGTTTTAGAAGAATTCCACGAGAATGGTTTCTATACAGCTAAAGATAACGGCAAAAATGGGGTTGATGTAGTTAGGACAAAGCTAACTCAATCCGAATTCAATGCTGCAAGAGATAAATTATTGAAATTAGGTAACGATGGACATCCAACTAAATAAAAAAATTATGCAGCGAATTATATTTTTCATTATTATTATTTTCTTTGTAAGTTGTAATAATTTTGTCGACAAGCTGAATTCTGGACTGCAAAAAGAATGTGGCAAATTACCTGTAAATGATTCTTGTATTGTTAATCTAAACAAAATACTTGGATTTGATTGGGATATTTTATATACATTTCCATGTTATTCAAATGAAGATTCTATATCAAAAGTAATTGGATTAAGATACAATGGTTCTGAAGTTAAGGAAAATGAGACTCTCTATATTTTTGTTAAGAATAATGAAGTGGTTTATCAAGCCACAAGCAAATACTTTAATGATAATGTGTTATTTGAGTTTGGCTTTCCGAGTTGGCCAAAACAAGTCAATAAGTTTACAACAACTGCTTTTAGAGTCTATATTTTAAGTCGAGATCAGAAAAATAAAAAGTCGTTTTATAGATTATACCCATATTATGGTAAAGCACATTAACAAATTAGCCGTTTTGATTAGTATTTTAGGATAAAGGATTATAAAACAAATTTATACAAACAGAAAAGCCCTGCAATTGCAGGGCTTTTACTAGGTATTTGGTACTCTGTGGATCCATTGGCGGAAAAATCACCGAATGTTAGTTCGTATGTGTATTGTTTTGATAATCCGGTGAAATATGAGGATCCAAATGGAGAAATACCTTTTCCAGTATATGATAAATTTAGAGGAGAGTCGTTTAGAATAT
>Ga0302296_1001122_pt1 | contig 20071 bp, 13 predicted proteins | sample III_Fen_N3_1_FD_194546 | JGI IMG/M metagenome (GOLD analysis project Ga0302296, IMG submission 194546) | Peat permafrost microbial communities from Stordalen Mire near Abisko, Sweden - III_Fen_N3_1 | ecosystem: Environmental > Terrestrial > Soil > Wetlands > Permafrost | place: Sweden: Abisko...
AAATATCTTCTGGAATAATGCATCAGCTTTTATCAGCCTATTACTAATTTTATATCTTTGAAGATATACCAATAACCTAATTTAATAACCTGAGATGACAAACGAAAACAAACCGGCAGTTAAGCGGCTATATTCACTAGATGCCTTAAGAGGATTCGATATGTTCTGGATAATGGGCGGAGAAGGGATTTTTGTAGGCCTGGCATCGCTTACAGGCTGGCCTGTTTTTACATGGTGGGCTGCACAATGTGAACATGTTCCATGGCACGGATTCCACTTTTATGATATGATCTTCCCATTATTTCTTTTCATTGCTGGGATATCCTTCCCTTTCTCAATGGCAAAACGCATAGCAGCAAACGATAGCCGGGCATCGATCTATAAACATGTTATCACCAGGGGATTATTACTCGTTCTCCTCGGTATAGTTTATAATAATGGCATCAACTTTGATTTCGCCCACCTGAGGTATGGCAGTGTACTCGGAAGAATAGGACTGGCTTGGATGTTCGCCTCTTTAATATTCATTAATACAAAACTTAATTACCGCATAGTATGGTTCTGTGCGCTCCTGATAGGATATTGGCTTCTGTTAATTTTATTCCCTGCACATGATCTTGGATCTACCGATATTTTTTCACAGGAAGGAAACCTTACCAGTCATATTGACCGTCTTCTTATGCCCGGAAGACTATATCTTGGTAATCACGATCCCGAAGGGCTGCTGGGCATTATGCCGGCAATAGGAACTGCTTTGCTTGGAATGTTCACAGGAGAATTTCTTCTTTCAAAATATCTCAGCGACAAACCTTATCGTAAGGTAGCTTATCTTTTCCTTGCAGCTATTGCTTTGATGGTAATCGGTAAAGTCTGGAATATTGTATTTCCGATCAACAAAAACCTGTGGACCAGCTCATTTGTTTGTTATGTCGGAGGACTAAGCTTGCTCCTCTTTTCCATTTTCTACCTTATTATTGACGTCCTGGAATATAAAAAATGGGCTTTTGTGTTCGTGGTTATAGGCATGAATCCTATAACAATTTACCTGACCGGCAGAATCGTCAATTTCGGATCCGCTGAAAAATTCTTCTTCGGAGGTCTCATTAAGATTATGCCAGCATCATGGACTCCGCTTATTGAGGGATTCGGAATAACTGCAATTGCCTGGGTATTTCTGTACATACTATATAAAAAGAAGATATTTTTAAAGATCTGAAACTCATGTATACATTATACAGAATAAAATTCCTGACCACGATAATTTGTCTTATTTACTGCTTTGAAATGTCGGGTCAGAATCCTTCCGTATATATTCAAACCGATCGGTCGTATTATCTTCCCGGGGAACCAGTTTTATTCAAAGCATTTTGGTCTGATGGAAAATACGGAAATTCAGTTTCACCAAAGGACTCGTTGCATCTTGTTGTTCTGGATCAGGAAGGTCTGGAGGTAACATCAAAAGTGTTCCCTATGAATAAAACTATGATTGACGGTGATTTAATTTTACCGGATATCCTCACAGAAGGAGATTATATTCTGATTGGATTTACCGGTTCAATGAAAAATTACTTACCCGATAAGATATATTCAAGAATACTTGAGATCAGAAAATCTACGGACGATTTTCTAAAAACTGACATAGTGTTGACCGCAGATGCCTACAATTCAGGAAGCAATCTGACAGCACAAATCAGATTTTCACTTAATGATAGCAAGCCTGTCCCTGCAAGTTTTACATACGAACTTGATGGAAAAACGGATATTTTCCTTGATGGTAACAATATGGCAAATAATGAAGGCGTGGCTTCACTCAGGTTACAGCTTCCAAAGTTCGATAATAAGGAAATCTTAAAGCTTATAATAGTTCCTTCATATAAAGGCTTTAGAAATATAACAGGAATTATCATTCCAACACATTTTAATTCTGCCGGTAATGAAACAAATTCAAATCTTAGTACATCCACAGGGGAATCGAAACATCTTAATATTGAGCTAAAACCGGTTAATACATCAACAGGTAAGAATGTTAAAGTTCAGCTGGAAATCAATGTTACTGATGATTCAGGATTACCTGCTACGGCAAGTTTGTCTGTTTCTGTTTCTAATATAGTACCGCATCAACTTGCTAATGAGGACGATAATTTATTGAATTATAAAAACAAATTGAATATTCAACCCGAGGCTGCATCAACAATGGACATTAAAGAATACTTTGTCCAACTTCTTATCAGGGACACCCAATTGCCCGGACATCCATTTGTCATCCAGGAGAAAAATAATCCTAAAAAGCTGCGTAAAAATGTATTCTCTGCAAGGTCCTCGCCTAACACGCTCATCTGGGAACCCAATGTTACTACTGACAAATCCGGATCAGCATTTGTCAATTTTATCAATAATGATAAATCAGCTGAAGTATTGATCTCTGTTGATGGAATGGCCTCCAATGGAGCTTGCGGAAGCAATTCAATTCACTATACCATCAAACAATAATACTCTGATTTCAACAAGGAACTACTAATTCCCAAACCTGAAATACAAAGTGCCTTCCTGCTTTCCGTTTTGTTGATTATAAAAAAGTTTCTCGCCCTGAGGTCCTTCGTTTTCAGCCTTTGAAAATTTAGTGCCAATCGCACTTATCCCATGTAAAAACGAGATATTTCCAGCGGGAAACGCCGGATTTACACTTCCATATGTTCCGTTTCCTGTCGAATATTTTGCAGATTCAGGAGTAAACAGGTGAAGGAATAAATTTTTTGTGGCTGAAACAATTGTTAACGGCAACTCACGTGTCAGGATTTCAACTGCATAAAAATTGGAATAATATCCTTTAAATTCCGGATAATCCCAGCTCTGACCGGTAACGGTATTATTATACTTTTTATTAAAGAGACCAAACCGGGTACCTTTCATCCTGTTCTTCCAGCTATGATATGGCCCATTAGCCAGGAGAGTAGCGCCAGTAACCAGATTTTCAGGATATGAAAATGTAATACCTGCATAATCTAATGATCCGTTTGGAATGTAATCATATTTAAGTTCAAGCCATCCGCCGGGTAAAATGGTCCATTTTACATGACAGGAGCTGTCTGACAATAGTTCAACTACATGACTATTGCCTGAAGCATAATGGGTCATACCCTTAAAATTCGCGCTAAAACCTGCAAAACGAACTCCGTTGTCAAATGAAATGGATCTGCCATTGGCTTTGATTTCAGATATCAAACCTGTTTTCCTGGAAAATGTAATGGATGTCTTACCAGAAGACAAAACCAGTACACTATCATTTTCAGTAAACGACACCTTATCATCAGTCAGAACCACTGATCGCGAAACAAAATCCAATGGATTACTTATATTCCAGGACCATTTGTTAATATTCCTTCCATATTGGTCAGCTGCAGTAATATACAGAACATCATAATTCTTCCAGTCAGACGGAAGTTCAAGGCTTATTGATCCTTCAGCACCCGCAGAAATATCAGGTGAGGATATGGCCCCTGAAACCGTCTTTGTTTCCTGTTCCGGAAAACCCTTTACAAACTTAACCAGATCAAACGAAAACTTACAAAGTTTCAGATTTGTATTCAAATATCTGTTTGCGATACTAAAATTACCTTTGAAGTCAGAAGTTATAGTTTCTTCTTTGAAGTAAACAGGTGACCAGATTTCCTTTATAGTGTAGAAACTGCCTTCTTTTTCATGATATGGACCCAGGATCCCATCGGGAGCTGAATTTCCATTAGTATCGATTGAATCATTCTTATCTTTCCTCTCTACTCCTTCATCAGCGAAAACCCACAAAAATCCCCCTGCAGAAAGAGGTTTTGATAGCATCAGATTCCAATAATCATCAAGCCCGGCACCAAGTCCTCCATCATAAAGACCATGTAAAAACTCAGTTGGAAAATATATTTCCTTCCCGTTTGAAAGTGCATTATCCACATATTTATAGCCCGGATAATGCTTAGTATTTGTTCCGTTTAAAACCGACCACGGTTCAATAACTGTTCTGTTCTGCAGGTCGTAAAGGGCGTAATCTCCCCTGACATCCTTGTTAAACCCTCCTTCATTGCCATTATCCCATAATACAATTGAAGGATGGTTAACATCTCTCTCTACCATCTCCTTTACCAGTCTTTTTGCTGTTGGAGTATCATAGTAGTTTTGCCAGCCTGCAAGCTCATCAAGAACAAACATGCCCATCGAATCGCAGACATCCAGAAAATACTGATCCGGAGGATAATGACTCATCCTTACGGCATTCATATTCATATCCTTCATCAGGTTTATGTCGTCAATCGCAAGCTTTTTACTGCTCGTCCTCCCTGATGCCGGCCAGAATGTATGACGGCACACTCCTTTGAACATCACTTTCTTATTATTCAGGTAAAATCCATCGCCAGTCCTTTCTTCAAATGTCCGGAAACCAAACTTCCGGGTTACGCTATGAATTGTTTTATTGCCTGATTTCAAACTCACGACCACCTGGTACAGATCAGGAAATTCTGGACTCCAGGGATTCACATTTTTAAATGACCCCTCTAATTTTATTTTATTATCATTTTTAACTACCCGGGCTGTCAATCCGGGTCCAATAGACTTTCCATCAAGCGTTTGCACATCTGCTGAAACAATGCCGGCATTTCCATTTCCGAGGGTAAATACATTCATTGAAAAAGAACCATCTCCCCTCGCATCAATTGCAATATGATCAATAGATTGCTGAGGTAATGCTTCAAGATAAACAGGCCTGAATATTCCTCCGAAAACCCAGTAGTCTGATGTTCTTTCCGCTCTGTTAATGGTCTCGTTTGTTGATTCTTTGCTGACTGTAACCTCGAGAAGATTCTTCCCTTCGAAGTTTAACAATTCAGATATATCATATTTAAAACGATAAAATGCTCCCTGATGAATTGGTCCGGCAGGTTTTCCGTTAATTTTTACCTCTGTATCTGTCATCGAGCCTTCAAAGACAATATATATTTTTTTGGATTCCCATTTTTTGGAAACATTAAATTCATGTTTATAAAGTCCTTTTTCGTTGGCTTGAAGATTCGGTTTTCCGTATAGGTAAGACCCGAATCCCTGAAGTTCCCAGTTTGAGGGCACAGCGATTTTGCTCCATTTACCGCTATTCATTCCGTTTGTACAGAAAAAATCCCACTCTACCGTGTTGTCTTTATCATAACCTGATAAATATTGTACTTGAGTTTCCTGAGCCCTGGTAATTGAGATAATAAACAATACGATTACACACAACAAAATCTTTTTCACTTACCAGTTTGTTATAAATTTATCTAAAAGAAATATTTCTAGTCATTCAGAGCCTGGTATACCAATGCTTTGAACTTATCCTGAATTTCAGAATGTCTCAACGGGCTTTGTTGCATGAATAACAGACAAACAAGATGCTCTTTAGGATCGGCCCAATATGTTGTGGCAAAATATCCGCCCCATGCAAATGAACCTTCAGACATACCCAACTTTGACTGTCCAAGTTCAGTAGTAATTTCAAATCCAAGACCAAATTTGTCGAATCCGACATTAAGTGTACCTATCTGATTACAAGTCATCAATTCAACTGTTCTTCTGGCAAGTAGTCTTTTCCCATTGTACTCACCTTTATTCAGCATCATCTGTAAAAAAACAGCATAATCCCTGATTGTGGAACTCAAACCCGCACCTCCGGAATAGTAAGTCCCGGCTGCAAGGGGATAGTCTACAAACCCAGTAGCGTTTACAAGATGATGGCTTTTATCCTCGGCAGCTACTTTCACTAACCTGTCGAATTTAGATGCAGGTAAATAAAAATATGTATCGTTCATCCCCAATGGCTCAAAAATGTGGCTATGAAAATAATGGTCAAGACTTTCACCTGAAAGTACCTCCACAAGATAACCCAGGACATCAATATTTAAGCCATACGTAAATTTTTCACCCGGCTGATGAACCAGAGGTAATTTTCCCAGTCTTCGGATCTTGTCGCCAAGAACAATTTTCTCACTTACAAAGCCTGTGGGAATGCCGGCCTTTGCGTAAATTGCTTTCATCTTCTCAGATCCAATTCCTGCATAATCAATTCCGGAGGTATGAGTTAAAAGATCTCTGATAGTAACTTCTCTGTTTGCGGCCACAGTTGTGTAAGTCGAATCCTTCTCATTAAACTTGTCAAGTACAGTTGGATGAGCAAATTCCGGAATATATTTTGAAATCGGATCATCCAAAAGGAATTTACCTTCCTCGAACAACATCATTGCAGCAACACTGGTAATTGCCTTTGTCTGTGAGGCAATTCGGAAAATATTATCCTTGCGCATTGGAGCCCTGGTTTCAACATTACTCACCCCAAAGGCTTTATTATAGACTATCATACCATCCCTGGCAATGAACCCAACTGCTCCACCAATCCAGCCGCTGTCTATACTTTGCCGGAGGACTTTATCAATCCTGTTCAGCCGTTCATCAGATATCCGGGCGAGCTGAGGTGAAGATTCTTTCAGTTCATTGGTTTGAGCATAAGAAAAACTTGCATGCCAAAGCAACAGATCCGTAAGATTCTGTGCTGCCTTGCGGTTATCAAACGATTCAGGAAGACGATCATGATCAATATACTCATTATAAATCCATGGATCTCCTATCGCAAACACATATCCCTTGCCAAATTTATTTTCTGCTATCAGAACTTTTCCTTTTTCAGTAAGGATTGCTCTGGCTGATCCATTGATGTTTATATCGGAGACTTCTTTAATGTATATTTTTTTCACTCCTTTAAAGAGCGGATGGTCAGGTAGATTTGTACATGCCCCCATTTCATAGTTATTTCCTGTTACCGGATGTAATGTCACGTGATTAAAAGTCATTCCAAACTCAGACATAAGCTTATTAAGATGCGTAAACTCACAGTTGGGAGCATCATTGGCAAGAACTGCCAGAACTCCTCCAGCCTGAACCCAGCTTTTTATTGCAGAGATATCATCATCAGCTATGTAATTAGGATCAGGCGATTCGGTTGTCGTATCCGGGTCAACAATGATATATACATTCACATTCTTTAAGACCATTGGATTTGGTCTGCCCAGAGTAGTTATTTTTGCCCCATGTGAAGTAAATATTTCTCCCCATCTTGAATAACCGCTGTTAACAGTATCCGTCCATAAATAATGGAAGGGTTTACCGGTCTTTGCATTTACCTCATGGTTATACCAGTTATCAAGACCAACTATCGGTTGCGATAATGCATTTTGAATTAAGAGAACCGGCAGGATCAGTAATACCAACAAATAGCGACTAAGGAAAATCCTACTTTTTTTCATTGTGTATCAGGGTTTATTAGTTCAAAAATATGAAACAAAAGTGATGAAACAATGATATTCTAAAACATAATCCAAGACTAAGCCTATTAATTATCTTTGTTTAAATATTATAAATACTCTATGAAAACTTTGTTAATGAAAACTTGCTCACTTTGCTTTGCAATATTGGCCTGTATTTCAGTCAACTGCCAGAATCTCAATCGCTCTTTTAAACCCGGGCTTATCTGGCCTGATGATGAAGGCAGACATATTAATGCGCATGGAGGTGGTATACTATATTATAATAGCACATACTATTGGTTTGGAGAATTCAGGGCGCCCCGGTTGGAAAAAGACAAGAGTCATTACGGTGTAAGCTGTTATTCATCAAAAGACCTTATGAACTGGAAAAATGAGGGTCTGGTTTTAAAGGTAATCAATGATTCTGCAAGTCTTCTTAAGCCTGGTTGTGTCATTGAGCGTCCAAAGGTTGTATATAATCCAAAGACGAAAAAGTTCGTGATGTGGTTCCATCATGAATTAAAAGGACTGGGATATAAGGCAGCCTTAACCGGGGTTGCGGTAAGTAATAAAATTACAGGACCATACAAGTACATAAGGAGTCTTCGTCCAAATGCAGGAGTGTGGCCGGTGAACCTGCCTGATGAGTTCAGAAAATCAAACCCGAAAGATACCTTATTAAAAAGCGGATCGGACCAATGGAGACAAGCGGTAAGAGATGGGCTTTATGTAAGACGGGATTTCGAAGGTGGACAGATGGCACGCGATATGACTCTTTTCGTTGACAAGGATGGGAAAGCTTATCATGTTCATTCATCAGAAGAAAACATGACGCTCCATTTCTCAGAACTTACTGATGATTATCTTGATTTTACAGGAAAATATATACGGGTCCTGCCTGGTGATTCAAACGAAGCTCCTGCAATCTTCTATGCAAAAGGGAGTTATTTTATGTTTACATCAGGAACGACAGGATGGAAACCAAATGCCGCACGGCTTGCAGTTGCCAAAAAGATTCTTGGTGACTGGAAAGCTATAGGTAATCCATGCAGGGGAACAGAAGATGAAAATAAAGTTACTTTCAATTCTCAGAGCACTCAGATCTTGCAGGTTTATAACGTGAAAAATGCTTTTATTTATATGGGCGACAGATGGATTCCTGATAATCTGGCCGACAGCCGGCATGTCTGGCTGCCCATAGAATGGGAAAAAGGATATCCTGTAATCAAATGGTACCCGAACTGGAACCTTAGTAAACTGTAACAAATTTTTATCCACAGTCATATTTCTCTGTGCAACTCAGTTCTACTCTTTGCACTTTGTGTAAGTTTTTAAAAAATCAGTTACACAGGGATCTCAGAGAAGGAACAGAGGAACTCTGCGATTAAAATATAATTATTATCTGACATTTGGATTCCAGCTATAATTAAGCTAGTTTTCATTTCGAAAAACTTCAGCCATGAAATTATTCCCCTCCCTTAGAAATTCATTAATTATGATGATATTATGTTCAATCATAATTTTGAATTCCTGTAAAAAATCTGTAATAGACCAAGTCAAAGTTGATGATTTTGCGACACTTTCATCTCAATTTGCGAATCCCCCAAAGGAATATACAACAGCTCCCTTCTTTGTCTGGGATGCTGAAATAACCAAGGACGAAATTGATAAGGATCTTCTCAGTTTTAAAAATGCCGGATCATCGCAGGTTATAATTCATCCTCGTCCGGGACTCATAAACGAATATCTTTCCGATGACTGGTTCGGGCTTTTTAAACATGCTGTTGAAAAGGGCAAAGAGTTGGATATGAATGTATGGATATATGACGAAAACTCCTATCCCAGTGGCTTTGGCGGCGGACATGTTCCCGACGAAATGCCAGAATCGTATAACCAGGGGCAAGGTCTTAAAATGTCAGAATTCGATGTTCTTCCCGACACAATTAATAAATACTTTCTCTGCCTGAAAGAGGAAAATGGTGTCTGTAAGGATATTACAGCCTTTATTGCCAGTGAAAAAGATAAGAAGGGCAAATATTACCTGTTTTCAAAAACCTTTAATGAAAAATCTGACTGGTATGGCGGATTTTCTTACGTTGATCTTCTCTACCCGGGCGTGACTCAGAAATTTATTGAAGTAACGATGAAAGGGTATGAGAAAAACCTTGGAAGTGAATTCGGGAAAACTATTCCCGGAACCTTTACAGATGAGCCCCAAATCGAATCTCCGGATGGAATACGATGGACGCCTGACCTGTTTGATGTCTTTATGAAGGAATGGAGGTACGATCTCAGGACTCAGCTACCCTCTCTCTTTGAAGAAACGGGAGACTGGAAAAAAGTCAGACATAATTATACACAAACCCTTCTTAATTTATTTATTGAACGATGGTCAAAACCATGGAATGCATACTGTGAAAAAAAAGGTCTGAAATTTACCGGGCATTACTGGGAACACGAGTGGCCGAACATGCGTCCGGGAGGAGATAACATGGCTATGTATGCCTGGCACCAGGTTCCGGCAATTGATATGCTTTTCAATCAATGGGATGATTCAACAATGAAAGCTCAGTTTGGAAATGTAAGGTCGGTAAAAGAGCTTGCAAGTGCAGCAAACCAGGCTGGTCGGGAGAGGAAGCTGAGTGAAACATACGGAGGATCGGGATGGGATCTTACATTTGCTGATATGAAACGCAATGGCGACTGGGAGTACGCCCTTGGAGTAAACCTTATGAATCAGCACCTTACATACTTCAGTATGGCAGGCGCCAGAAAATATGATTACCCCCCGACTTTCGATTATCATGAACCATGGTGGAAGAATTATAAGTATCTGAATACACATTACGCACGCCTTTCACTGGCATTATCTTCAGGGAAACAGGTAAACGATATATTAATACTGGAACCTACAACTTCTTCATGGCTATATGACTCATATACTAATCCGGATAAGAAGTCAGCAGAAATTGGTCAGGTATTTCAGACATTTGTCACAACGTTGGAAAAGGATCAGATTGAATATGATCTTGGATCTGAAAACATTATCAAAAATATGGGAACTGTCTCGGGGGGTAAACTTGTGGTTGGTCATGCTAGCTATTCAAGGGTTGTCATTCCTCCGATGATGGAAAACCTTGATCATTCAACATTTGAGCTCCTTGAGAGGTTTGTGAGAACAGGAGGTAAACTGATAATATTTTCAGTTCCAACCCTATTGGATGGCTCTGTAAGCGAGGAAGTAAAGAACTTTTTTGAGAAAAACATTTCAATGATTTACATAGAAGATCAGTTAAGAACTGAGACTATTAAGGAGCTTTTCAGCAATAATAATCTCATTTTTGAAGGTGTGTCAGGAGGAATGCAATATCATCATCGCCGCAGCCTGTCGGACGGGCAGGAAATATTTATTGTTAATTCAAGTTTGTCAGACCAGTTGACCGGCTCTCTGACCGCGAAAGGGAAAGATGCACTTGAAATGAATACTCTGACAGGAGATGTTTCATCTTACCCAAATGAACAATCAGGAGAAAATGTTAAACTGTCATATTCAATACCACCCGCAGGGAGCTTGCTTTTATTCATCCCGGACAAAAAAACTGTTGGATATTCAACATCTTTAAAATCAAATAATTACATAGCTATTAAGTCAGTTTCACCAATGAAAGTGACAAAAAGTGATGACAATGTCCTGATGATAGATTTTTGCGACATAGAGGTTGGAAATGAGGTCACCAGGGATCTTAATACTTATTATGCTGCCGATAAAATTTTCAGGTATTATGGGTTCAAAAATGGTAACCCATGGAATACATCTGTTCAGTTCAGAAAAAATATTACATCCCGTGATACGTTCGGCTTAAAAACAGGATTTACCGCAACTTATCATTTTTCTATTAAGAGTAACATTGATTTCTCAGCATTTAAAGCTGTGGTTGAACGTCCCGGATTATGGGGTGTTTCAATAAATGGGATTGCGGTAAAGCCGGAGGAAGGAAAATGGTGGCTCGACAGATCCTTCGGGGTTTACAAAATCGGACAAGTACTGAAAGCCGGTGACAATACTCTTTCAATAAAAGCTTCACCAATGAAAGTCAATGCAGAAATAGAACCAGTTTACATCCTCGGTGACTTTTCAGTGGACCCTGTCGCTAAAGGATGGACAATAGATGCCCCGGTGAAAGCTTATACTGAAGGCAGTTGGAAATCACAGGGACTTCCATTTTATTCCTGGGGTATCTCCTATTCTAAAGAATTTAATATCGAAAATGCGGATGGGAAATGGGATATTGCCCTTGGACACTGGAATGGCACAATGGCTGAAGTGAATGTTAATGGTCAGCCTGCAACTGAGATCGCTTTTCCTCCTTATCATAGCGACATTACCGGACTCATAAAACCGGGATTAAACAAAGTAGAGGTTACTGTGATTGGCAGCCTGAAGAATCTCCTAGGACCGCATCATAATAACTCAAAACCGGGATTTGTCTCACCATGGATATGGAGAAATGTTAAAAGCTATCCTTCCGGAAAAGATTATCAGACGCTTGATTATGGACTGTTCGATGACTTTGTGCTGTTAAATGGCAAAGATTAATAATTATCGCTAAGCGAAGGTTCACGACTTCGCTTTTAAATATTGTAGTCTGCAGACTAGATTCTAATTCCGGCGATGTCAGGGGACTTCGCCGGGCACGAGACCGGCAACCGAAAACCCGGAACCGGGATTATAGATCCTGAATTCTTCGAATGGTCTGTTATTCAATCCCCAATCAACTAAATATCAATATACTATTTTAGACCTATTGCAGGAAAGAATTATTTTTCTACATTTGGACAATTATACTTTGCTTTTTTTGATTAACCTGAAATCTTTAAAACTATTTTAAATGGAAATGTGGTATTAGGCAATAGTTTGCCCTGCCCACCGAAATTTAAACCTAAAACTTAACCTATGAGAAAACTGTTATCATTTATTGTTGCCTTATTCATCACCGGCAGTCTGCTTGCGGGCGGACTGGTTACTAACATTAACCAGAGTGCGGCATGGGTTCGCCTTCCTTCAAGAAATGCATCATTAGGAATTGATGCCGTTTATTACAATCCGGCTGGATTGATGAAGATGGAAAATGGATTTCACATATCTGTATCTAATCAGTCAGTAATCCAGACCAGAACGGTTAAAAATTATTATGGAGGTCCAGGTGGAGCATATGGCCTCAATCAGCAAACTTATAAAGGAACAGTAAATGCACCGATATTCCCTGGAATTTATGCTGTGTATAAAATGGACAAATTTGCTTTCTCACTTGGGTTCAACCCTATTGGTGGTGGTGGCGGAGCTGAATTTAAAAAAGGATTACCTTCTTTTGAAATGAGTCCGTCCGACCTGGTTCCATTATTAGCTGCTTCGCAAGGTGCCGATGCTTATAAGCTTGATGCATATTTCAAAGGAAGTTCAATATTTATGGGTTATCAGGGTAACGTTTCCTACAAAGTCAATGATTGGCTTTCTGTTGCTGTTGGCTTGAGATATGTAACCGCAAAAAACACCTACGAGGGTCATTTACAGGATATCGAAGTTGAATTACCAGGTGGCTGGACCAGAGCAGATGCAATTATGAATGGTATATCTGCAAGCGCAACCGGAGCAGCTACAGCAACAACAGGTCTTGTAGCAGCAGGTGCAGGCTCATTGACACTGGCCCAGGTTCAGGGTGCTGGTTTCATTACAGCACTTCAGAGAGCACAACTTGAAGGTGCATTAACTTCGTTTGGTTATCCGGCTGCGACACCTGTTGCCATGGCTGATGCTATATTCAAAGGTGCAGCAGCAAAATATGCAGGAACAGCAAAACTTCTGGGTGATCAGACAGCTGATGCTACCCAGACAGGATCAGGAATTACTCCTATTTTTAGTGTCAATCTTTCTCCAAATGAGAATCTCGACATTGCTATTAAGTACGAAATGGGAACATACCTGAATCTCTCAAATAATACTAAGCAGGATATTATTCTTGGTCTTGATCCAACTACAGGTGCAGAAATAACAATGTTCCCCAATGGAGCTAAAACAAGAAATGATATGCCGGCGATGCTTTCTGTCGGACTTAATTACAAATTATCGTCAAACCTTACCGCATCACTGGGAACATATTACTTTTTTGATAAAAGAGCCAATTACGGACATAAAATTGACGATGACTTTAACTCAGGAACTCCAAGTATAAGTATCAAAAACAAGGATATTATTACTAAAAACGGTATGCTGGTAAGCGCCGGGCTTGAATATAAACTTTCTGAGAAGTTACTTCTTAGCTGTGGATACCAGTACGGTAACCAGGGCGTGAACAAATTGTATCAGAGTGATCTGAACTACGGCCTCGCCACTCAAACCTTTGGTCTTGGCGGTGCTTATTCAATCACCGATAAGATACAGGTTAACCTTGGCTTAGGTTATACAAGATACATGGGGAACTCAAAAATTGTTGATCACGTTCTGAATACATCTCTCTATGAGGCAGTTGAGAGTTATGGCAAAAGCACTAAAATGATTGGACTAGGAGTTGACTTTAAATTCTAAATCTCAAGCTTAATTAAATAAAAAGCTGATCCAATTGGGTCAGCTTTTTTTTACCCTCTAAATCCACCGAATGGGGACTTAAAGAAATCAGAACTAGGAAACAAACGAAGTCAGATTTCGGAAATGGATTGTTCTTTGTTCGTTATTCAGATGTTCAAATGTTCTTTCTTCTCTCTTTTGATAGTCTCTATATGGGGGGTTGTGAGGTAGATCCAGAAAAGCTGATTGGCATAAATATTAGTATCTTATCCCCTTTTCGTTCAGATACTTAATATATTGCTCTTTTCTTGGCGCATGCGAAGCTGCAAGTCTCTTGTACCATACTGACGCATTGACAATATCAGCATCTTCCACAGCAGCATTGATAAGGTTTATATAAAGTAACCCTTCAATACCGGGATTCTGACTATCAATCTCATCAAGGATATTTTTAAAGAGCAACATATTTTCAGCCGGCTTACCGTTACCGGCTTTAATAAATGTATCATCCAGCCTTGCGTTTAATTCATTATCCAGGGTTACACCGTAGAACCAGAAACAGTTTTGAGAACAGTCCTCTATTATATCTATCCATTTTGTACCTTGCTTCAGAGGAGGAAATTCAAGACTAAATGAAAGTTTTTCTCCAACATTTTTAAATTTATAAGCATCAGGACAAACAGGAATATTATTAGCCTTGAGAATATTGAGCCTGGAGCCATCGGGATATAGAATATATATTTTCTTGTCAGCACAAAAACTACCTCCTTCACTCCTTTTGTTTTCAACTATGAGGTGGATAATAGTTGACTTATCATTAAGAACTACCCTTGTTATTTCAAGTGTTTCATGGCTTTTCAGAGCAAAGTTGGGCTTACTGAATTCCTGTGAAAATGACACATTGCTTAAAATCAAAGTAAATCCGATAACCGATAAAACTCTCTTACGCATTGTTGTTATAATGTTATTTTCTGCAAGCTACAAAATAATTGATCATCAAAATAAGCCATTATATGACTTTCCAATGCCGTAAATACTGTAAAAGATTTCGATGGTTATTGACTTAAAATTGTAACAATTAAATAACATATATGTGTGTCGTCTGAAACATTTTGAAGGTATTTTTGTAAAATGCATTTATAAAGTATTCAATATTAGTTTATTAACAATCTTGTTGCATTATTATGGATTATCAGGGAAAAAGAATTCTTGTGGTTGATGATGAGATCAATCTCTGTGAAATCCTTCAGTTCAATCTTAACTACGAGGGTTATTATACTGAGGTTGCTCATTCTGCCGAAGAGGCATTGAAAAGATCCCTTAAAACATTTGACCTTATACTTCTCGATATAATGATGGGACCAATGTCGGGTCTTGCATTCGCCTGGAAGTTACGCAATGAAATGCACCTTGCGGTTTCAATTATTTTTCTTTCCGCTAAAGACAGCGAGAATGATATTATGGATGGTTTTAATCATGATGCCGATGATTACATCACTAAGCCATTCTCTCTCAATGAGTTGTTTATGAGAATTAAAGCCGTATTAAGCAGATATCCTGAGAAAAAAGCAGTTGTCGATAATATTATTCATTTCGGTGAAATAAATCTTAATACGGGACTGAGCAGATTGCTTATTCATGACGAATATGTGGAACTGACAAAAAAGGAATCTGAGATACTGAGGCTTATTATGGAAAATCCCGGAAAAATATTTTCCAGAGATTATATCCTTGAAAGAGTCTGGGGGAAAGACTCGAAAATAGAAGTCCGCTCTATTGATGTTCATATCGCACGACTAAGAAGCAAACTGGGTGAATTTAATTATTACATTCGCAATAAAACAGGGTTTGGCTACTATCTCGAAAAGTGATTCCTTCATCCTTAAATAACCCTGGTATTCAATCGGTTTTTAAAAACATCTTATTAAAATATTTACATTATTGTAACATTTAAGTAACATTTATTGGGACACTTTAATGCGATTGTAACTAAATTTGCAGCAATATTATTTAATATTAAAAGTTAAGTAAAATGGCAGTTGATTAATACTGAAAAAGAGATATTTTATATTGACTTTTAAAACCAGTAAAAGAATTAATATAATGAATACAAAAAGAGAGCAATCAATACATGACATAGTCAATAGCTTTGAAGAGATGTCAGATCTCGTACTTGCCCAGTTGAAGCTTTTGGAGAATTTCATGGCTGATCCGGTGAAATCAGATTTTGACAAGGTTATGATCGATTTAAGGCTGAATGAGGATAAGATTGATAAATTTGAAGTAATAGTAAGCGATCAGATAATTAATTCAATTGTACTTTATCAGCCTGTTGCCTCAGATATTCGTAAGATAATGGCAATTTACAGAATGACCATTAACCTTGAACGGATAGGTGATCTCATAATGAATATTATATATTCACTAGAATCTATAAAGGAGTCAGTTGAATATAAGGCAATGAATGAAGTGATAATGAATATGTTATTAACAGGAATCAGTATGGTTGAAAAATCACTTCTCTCATTTATAAATGCTGATACCGAATATGCAGTATGGACTATAAAGAATGATGAGATAGTTGATGATATGAACAGAAAGCTTCTTCTGAATAGTATAAAAAATGTCAAGATCAGTGAAAAAACAAGGGAGATGCTTTTAAGCTATGTAGATCTCAAGAATATCATAACAAATCTTGAAAGGGTTGCCGATCACGCGACTAATATTGCCGAGGCTTCAATATATTCGCTGCAGGGTACGGATATCCGTCATACTGTTTTTGATTTTGGCAAGCCAAAGAACGAAACCACCTGATAAGTATAATAAACTAAAAATGATGGCATTAAAAAGCAAGAATATTCTCATTGTTGATGATGAAGAAGATCTGTGTGAGATTCTTCAGTATAATCTCAATAATGAAGGATTCAGAACTGATATTGCCCATTCGGCAGAAGAAGCCCTGAATAAGCCTCTTGAGGAGTTTGATCTTCTGCTTCTTGATATTATGATGGGACCTATGTCAGGATTTAAATTTGCAGACAAGCTCAGAAAAGAGATGAAAAATAATGTACCTGTGATATTCCTTACTGCAAAAGATACTGAAAACGATCTTCTTACCGGCTTCAGCCTTGGAGCCGATGATTATATCTCCAAACCATTTTCTGTTAATGAACTCACTGCCAGAGTTAAAGCAGTCTTAAAGAGAACGAGTCACCAGGTTGCAAAACAAGACCCAATAATCCGTTTTGGGGAAATTGAGCTCGACACAGTACGTAAACGACTCATCATTAACAATGAACGGGTTGAGCTTACCAAGAAGGAATATGAAATGCTTAAAGTCCTTCTGGATAACCAGGGAAAGGTATTTTCAAGAGAAGATTTTTTAAATTTGGTATGGGGCAAGGATGTAATAGTTTCAGAACGTACAATTGATGTGAACATAACACGCCTAAGGGCAAAACTAGGCGAATTCGGACAGTCCCTGCGTAACAAAACGGGTTATGGATACTATTTTGAATTCTGATCCACTAATTCTTTTCTAATATGTTAGCCAGAAATAAATTCAAGAATACGCTCTTCATTTATTATTCATCTGTTTTTGTAATATTTTCAGTTCTGATGCTCTTCTTCAGCTACCAGAGAGAAAAGAAATACAGGATTTCAACCCTGAATGATGAACTTGATCATACAACATTAATCGTTCAGAATTATGTCACTGCAAATGAGGTTATTAAAACTGGTGAATTCCATAAAATAGATTACATTGTTAAACTGATTCCTCAGGAAAACCTGAGAATAACATTGGTCGATAAAACCGGGAAGGTTATTTACGACAGTTCTGTAGCGGATTGGTCGACAATGGAAAATCATAAAGAGAGGCCTGAAATCAAAGAATCGGAATATTCTGATTTTGGAACGGCAGTGCGAAAGTCAAAAACAACAGGTGAGGATTATTACTATTATTCAAAATCTTACCCGAATTATTATATCCGGGCTGCAGTAGTATATGATATCAAAATTGTTAATTTCCTCAAGGCTAAGTTCTATTTTGTATTCGTAATAATTCTGTCATTCATTATTATATGGTCATTGCTGGCATTGGTAACAAACAAATTTTCAGAATCTATTACAAAACTTAAAGACTTCGCTATAAGGGTTGGTAATAATGAACCATTTGATTTCAACCAGAAATTTCCAAAAAATGAACTGGGAATAATCGGAGAAGAAATTCTTGAAGTATATAATAACCTTCTGACTACAAAAAATGATCTCGCCAATGAGAAGGAAAAACTTTTCAGTCACCTTAATGCATTAAATGAAGGAATTGCGTTCTTTTCAAAGAATAATACCAGGATACTGACCAATAATCATTTCATTCAATACATGAATATGATTTCAGGTGATTTGACAATTTCCACTTCTAATTTTTTCAAAATAAATGAATTCGGTCCTGTGCTGGAGTTTGTCAGTAAATATTCCGGAGCAGAGATAAACTCAATGGATCTTCCGAAGATGGAATACCAGATTGGCAAACATGGCAAATTTTTTCAGGTCCAATGTGTGATATTTCATGATAAGAGCTTTGAGGTGATCCTAAGCGATAAAACTGAGCTGGAAAAAAACAAAATAATAAAGCAGGAGATGACTTCAAATATAGCTCATGAACTCAAGACGCCTGTTTCCTCTATAAAGGGTTATATTGAAACCCTCATAAAGGATCCTCAGATAGACAGGGAAAAGCAGGTTTATTTTCTTGAAAAAGCTCTTGCCCAGAGTGACAGGCTTGCCGGTCTTATCAATGATATCGCTGTACTTAATAAAATAGAGGAAACTTCTGCATCATTTTCTTTCGAGCCTGTTGCAGTAAGCGAAATAGTTACTGAAGTTACAGAAAATTTCAAATCTGCTATAGAAGCTAGGAAGATTAAGGTGGAAATCAGTAACCTCGATAATGTTATATTAAAGGGAAACCGGTCACTTATACTTTCGATATTTCAGAATCTTTTGGAAAACGCAGTAAATTATGCCGGAGAAAACACTACAATACGAATCAATTTATACAGTGAAGATCCCAGGATGTTCCATTTTTCGTTCTCCGACGATGGTATAGGCATACCAGAAGAACATCTGAAACGTGTTTTTGAACGGTTTTACAGAATAGATTCAGGAAGATCCAGGAAAAGCGGAGGAACAGGTCTGGGCCTGTCAATAGTCAAAAATGCAATTCTCCTTCATAAAGGTGAAATAAGTGTGAGAAACAGGAATAACGGGGGAACTGAATTCCTTTTCACTCTTCCTAAGTTAGGATAATTGTTCTTTCATCCGAATCGTCCGGATATATAATCCTCTGTTTGTTTTTTAGCGGGATTAGAGAAAATAAGCTCGGTCTTATTGAATTCTATAAGCTCTCCCAAATAGAAAAAGGCAGTATAATCACTTGTTCTGGCAGCCTGCTGCATGTTATGTGTAACAATTATAATAGTATACTCTTCCTTCAACTCGTGAATCAGCTCCTCTATCTTTGCTGTTGAAATAGGATCAAGAGCACTGGCCGGTTCATCCATCAGTATAATTTCAGGATTAACAGCCAGGGTTCTTGCGATACAAATTCGCTGCTGCTGTCCTCCCGAAAGACTGAGAGCTGAATTATGCAATCTTCCTTTTACTTCATCCCATATAGCAGCCTGTTTAAGAGAACGTTCTACAATTTCATCAAGTTTCTCCTTACTTGATATTCCGTTTATTTTTGGCCCGAAAGCTATATTCTCATAAACAGATTTGGCAAATGGATTTGATTTCTGAAAAATCATGCCAACCTTTTTCCTCAGGTTGACAACGTCAATGTTTTTGTCGTATATATTTACATTATCAATATGAACTTCTCCTTCTATTGTAACATTATCAATCAGATCATTCATTCTGTTGAGAGTCCTTAGAAAGGTTGATTTACCGCATCCTGATGGTCCGATAAATGCCGTAACCATTTTTTCCGGGATATCCATTGATATGTTTTTCAGGGCAAGGCTGGCACCGTACCGGAGTGATAAATCTTTAGCTTTTACTTTTATATTGTTCATGAAAAGTATGTTATTGAGCTTTTTTTCTTATTCTGTATCTTAGAGTAACTGCAATTGCATTCAGAGAAAATGTGAGGAGTAATAAAACAAGAGTTGTTGCAAACTGAATAGGCTGTGTT
>Ga0302296_1001126_pt1 | contig 20019 bp, 21 predicted proteins | sample III_Fen_N3_1_FD_194546 | JGI IMG/M metagenome (GOLD analysis project Ga0302296, IMG submission 194546) | Peat permafrost microbial communities from Stordalen Mire near Abisko, Sweden - III_Fen_N3_1 | ecosystem: Environmental > Terrestrial > Soil > Wetlands > Permafrost | place: Sweden: Abisko...
AGAGGATGCTTGGGTTCTTCCAATCAAACAATGGGGGCTGATTCTTAATCAATATTTAATTATCTTTGAACATAGGTGCAGACTATAAAAATCCCTGTTTACACAATCATATTTACACTCTCGAATTTGAAGCTAAAATAGATCTGTTATTTGAGTATGTGCATACCGATGATTCCGGCAAACGACTTATTGCTAAAATGCAAGCCGATGGCTTAGCCTTCGATTCAGATGAAATCTACGACGATTTTGCAAAGATATATCGGAAGTTTATCAGGCGACATAAAGACCTGGGAGAGTTGTTTCTGAAAGAATCATCCGACATTGTCAATCAAATATGTGATGATTTTGAGAGAACCCTTAAAACCAGTTATGCAGATATGGAAATTGTAAGATTGGCAGCGGACAAAGATGATCAATATCTCAAAAATGAAAAAAAGTAATTGAATGGAAAATTTCAAACATAAATCGCAAACAAATGGAATTTCCAATTGACAATAGCAATTACTAATTTAACAAACTTTCAAAAAAGTATTACTTTCCTCACCCCTCCCGGCGGGGTTTCTTTATTAGCCTCATTCTGAGTTCTGAGAAAGTTTGCTGTTACACTCAAATTACGGGGCGAAGTTATTGATCGCCCTGGGATATCTTCATTAATTGCGAGGTAATGTATTGTTTATAAGTTATTTAAAATAAAGTGATTTAATTTTGAAATCTCAAAAGTTTAAAATAATTTAGTAAGGATATTTCATCAATAATTTTGTAACAATTTAAACGATAAGCTTATGATTGTTCCTGCAATGAATTCCGGTGAAATTGTGAAAGAAGTTTTGCTTGATTTTCCCAAAGTTCAGAATAAAGTAGATTTTTATACAAAAATTCTGCGAAGGGTGGCAATTAAATCGAAGTCCAAATTGGCTGTTAAATGTTGGGATTATAAATCACCCCGTAAAAACGATTGGATAATACTACTTAAACTTACTCCTTCATGCTGCGCCACGATAACTGCCGTTCATTATCTGAATAAAATGGGTTTTAACTGTTTGTCAATAAACACTGAGGGAGTTTTTCATCATTATTCGGGTCATTTTCTGGAACGCTACAATGAACGATTTTTAAATCAGCAAAATCTGTCACGGCTCGAAATATTTAAACACTATATCCATTACAATTCAGTTAAGTCTGGCGAAATATTTAATCCTGAAGAAATTGAAATGAAAAAAGTTATTTTTAAAACTAAAGATGGCTTAGCTTTTGGCACCATTGAAATCATTAATGGGCGAGAGGTGGTTGATTACAGAACTTTCATTACTCATGATATGGTAAAGGATTACCAGCAAAACGATATTGATTCCGTCAATAAAAGTTTTAACGAATTATGGAACGAAAAGCCGTTGCTTAAAAAAATGGCATTTTTGTAGTTTAGACTTCAGCTTTTCTTCAACTTGCCCAACATGCCATCTTTTTATCCTCCTTCCTTTTGTTGAAAATATGCACAGCAATAGGATTGTTTCATTTTTCAGCTTATATTTGTTATAGTTCAATAAAAAATTAGTGTTAAATTTTAATAAATAAAGACGTTATGAAAACAACAGGAATACTTCTTTTAATCTTATTGTTCGTCCCTTTTCTGTCAAATGCCGGAGAAATTTACGGAACCATAAAAGGTGATGATGGAAAGCCATTGACGAATCAGGTAGTACGTATCATGCAAAACGACAAAGTAATGGTCTCCGCTAAAACTGATGCAAACGGCTATTTTACAGCAACAATAAATGAAATTGGAAAATTTAAACTTGAAGTTCCTGGATACAAGGATGCCAGTTTCGAAGTTTTTTCATCGAACAAATCAACTCGTTATAATTTATTACTGAATAAAGCCGGTGACAAATGGATACTGAAAAGCCTTTAGCGCCCAAAAAGGAAAAACGGGATCTCTGGGATAAGTTACAAATTGTCATGCAACCTATTGGCGGTCTGATTACAGCCCTAACTATTGCATTGGTCAGTTATTATGGTTCTTCATATCTGAATAACAAACAGAACAATGAAGCCAAAATAAGTCTCTATACTCAGTTAATGAGCAGCCGTGAACAATCAGAAAGCGCCCTACGGAAAGATATGTTCAACTCGATTCTTGGCACTATTCTCAAAGATTCCCATTCACTGGATGAAAATATTCTGCAACTCGAATTGCTGGCTTATAATTTCCATGAGTCGCTCAACCTCATGCCGCTTTTTGTTTACATGAGCAGGCAAATCGCACTGGAAAAAAACATCCAACTTAAAGAAGACTACCAGAAGCGTTTGTATAAAATGGCAGGTGATGTTACTTCAAAACAAATTTCGAGCCTTGAAGGCGCAGCTGCGAGGGAGACGATGTTTGTGACTTTTCCAGTCGATTCAATCAAGTATAAACCGGGCCTTTCTCAGGATTTTGCCATGGATTGGAAAGATTCGAAGGTGTTTTATGATACGATCAAAGTTGGGAGCTCAAATAGTGTTTATAAAAGAGCTGTGTTTCTAAAAGCCTCGGGATTTAATGTGGATGAAAAAACGTTGAATGTAAGATTGGATATTGAGACCTCTGTCAACGATAAGTTTATTAACATGGTAACCCAGGAATTCACAATCGATTATTTTCAGTTTCCAATGATTGACAATACGCGCCTTTCGAATGATATGCGTTGTGCAGTCGTGATGCGCGATTTCGACTTTCCCAATTTTGTCGAAGTGGATATTCTCTATTTCCCTGGTTCTCATTCGAGCCTGAAAGAAAAACCATATTATGATGATGTGGTGAAAAAGCTTTTAATGGATAAGGAGGGTAAATGAAATGGTTGTGCAATGAGCAGCTGGCTATTGACAACTTGCAGCTTGTAGATTTGATTACAATTATCTTCTTCGAGGTATCATTAAAGCCGATCGGAGAAAAGGGTTTTCTGCCGATGCACGATCTGAGATATTCGTAAATTTTACTGGACGTTTCCACCAACTTCGGTGATGTTGTGCCAAAAAAGGGGCTGTCTTAAAAAGACAACCCCTTCAAATATAAATTATTAAGCTTAATTATTGATTTTCCCCTCAGCAACCCATGCTTTGATGCTTGCTTGCTCAGCGGCGGTTACACTACCCATCGTGTACATACCAGCGTTATCAATTTGAGTGTTGCTCAACGCAGCAACCTGGGCATAAGTTCCCATGTTTATTCCAGCTGTACCACCAGTTGTACCATGACAAGTCGCACATTTGCTTTGGATGATTGGCCCAACCGTGGCTGACCATGATGTAGGAGCAGGAACAGGAGTAGTAGCGGCATTCACTGTTACAACATATTTCTGGCCACGTAAAAAGCCACCTGCAGGCGCTTGTTTGGTAACAAGGTTTTTCCAGACTCCGCCATTTAGAAATTCAATGGAACAAGTACCAGCATAGCCAGGATATATAACCATATAAACCTTGGTATCTGTAGCTGTAGCTGTAAGTGTTGCTGCAGTGGCAAGATTAACTATAACTGCGCCAGCTTTTGACCCCTGATTAGCAAGCGTATAGGCTACACCTGGTGCAGGCGTTGACTGTTTAATATCTATTAATGCACCAGCCAAGCCAAGATTCGTACCTGTAAGTCTTACTCCACCAATTGTTCCGGAACCTGCTATATTGAATTCCACGATCGAAAAGAGGTGATTGTATACCAAATGAACATAGGTATGTGATGTTTGATCGGTATTTGCAGGAGATGTTACTGAGATAGGCGTAGCTACCAAAAAGTCCAATGCTCCAATGTGATCGAAGTTATTTTTTACCACCTGCGATTGTGTCGATAAAAGTCCAACTGGTACAGCTGCTGCTGCAGAACTACCACCTAAGTAAGGGTAGTAGGCATAAAAATTGTGAGTTGTATTTGCAACGCCCCAAAACATTGGAATAGTAGCTGTAAAAGGAGTGCTGGCCGCTGTATTATCGGCTATATACTCATTATTGACTATTCCGAGTGTGCCGCCGGCGCTGGTTGCTGTGCGTGCCTCCGTAGAGTAGATACCTGTCCTGTCAGTTGTGGCCGTCCACCAGGTTACATTATCGTGAAGGGTGGTCTTAAGTGTTGAACCGGCATCTGTAACAAAGTCTGAATTACCGATAAGGGCGGACTTAACTGTTAACCCCGCCTGCTCGCTTGTAAAAAGTATTTGGCCTGCAGAAGGAGAAGTTAAAGGAGACTGTTCCGCTGGTTCATCTTTACTACATGAAGTGACTGCTACCATGAAAAGCGCTGAAATTGTCCAGGCAATTCTGCTTTTGTTGAAAATTTTCATAGATCTCTTTTGTTTTTTTAAACTAATTACCATGTGGTTGGATTAAAGTCGGTTATTGAATCTGCGAACCCTTTTTCAACAGTAACCTCTATAAGTTCAATTACAGGTGGTTCATAAGAATATACAGGTAACTGTATATCTTCTTTTGTGATCGGCATAAGTGTTTTCATTTTTAACGTTATTAAATTTGTAAAAAATATGATAACGCAAAGGTGAATATATCCGATCTCGGTGATGTTGCATAATTCTGTAAGAAATTTACATTGTTCACACATTATATTTTACGTTATTTTTTGGATGAAAATAATTTATGCAGGTAAATATATAGCTATAAAATAGTTGCATGATAAATTGCCAATTAAATATAGTTGGGTGATGGTAAAAATATTTTACGCGAGGTGATTTTACGGAACTGTTAAACTGGCGATTCAGATAACCGCTATCAAATATGACAGGAAAAATGACACTAATTACTGGCTACTCTTCTTTTTAAAAACCCTCGCACTTTATAAAGTAATAATACCAATTGTCTGTAAATCTTGTTAAGGGATGAATGTTCAGAAACATCAGCAACAGCTACTATATCTGCAAGAGTAATGGTTTCGGTTTTTGTCATGGCATCGCCTTTGGCGGTGATGATTACTTGGCTGTTTTGTTGGTTGTCCGACAGTGAAATGTGAATGATCCGATGGAGCACAAATCGCTCCTTATAGCGGAAGAGGATGATGACACCTGGCTTAAGTTCGGCGGGAATAAAAGGGCGCAACGTGACCACATCTACCCCGTCCATCAGGAGTGGACTCATGCTGTTGCCACGCACAGTCAGTTGAACTGTTGTTCCGGCTTTTATGCTCTCTTCTATTATCTTCAGAGCATCGATATTTGGAATTTTTTTTATTGCCATATTAATCTCACTCAAAAACCGTGACTTTCACAAGTTCTGCTGCCTGGTTATCAGGTCGGCATTGAAGCCGGTATATCGGCGTGGTCATTATGATGTTTGATATTATTCCGCAGATTTGCTCCTCAAAGTAGTCATCCTTTAGAAAGGCAGGGGGGCATGACGGATAAAGGGCACCAAATGCCTCAAGTTTGCTGAGTTTTGTAATTTTATTGGCAGGGTGTTGCTGAAGCCTGACAAATGCTGCAACCGGGTAACGCTCACTGATGTGGCACCGTCCTTTCCCGCTCCATGGCGATCCATAAACGTATGGAATCAGCTGATTTGCCTCATCATATTCTATTCTGACAACCGGACTGTCATCGTTGAGCAACCGGCTTCCGGAAATATGTGCAAGCCATAATTTTGTATGGGTGCTCTTCCCTGTGCCCGACTCACCGAGAAAAAGGAGGGCGCGATTATTATAGATAATAACCGATGAGTGCAAGGCAACTGTTTGCTTCGGAATGGCCACAAAGCCAAAAGCGATCCATAGTGCGAATTTCAGATTGTCGGGGTTTAATGCATTTGAAGGGCCACACGTGCAGTTAACCAATGATGAGCCCAGTTCCATATCCAGAACCAGCGGCAAAAGTCCATCACCATCCTGTAAAATGGTAAAGTTATATTTAGTCCCGCTTTTTCGCATTGAGCAATTTCCCTCTTCGATGGCGAAGGTATGTATCATCTCATCTTCCGTTTCCGGGAAGATAATGTGAGACGGGTTTTGCGATTCGTTAATCACAAACTGCATGATGAGCGGACTTAAAGCAGGTGATTGATTGTCGGTCTTCGGTTGAACCACGAAAGGGCTGAACCCGTAAAGCATCTTTTCCAATCTTTCGGGGAAATCGGATAACAGTTCTACCTTATATCTTGAAATATAATATGTAAGTTTTTTTTCCATCAGGCAATTACTTCTTTAAGTTTTTCGAAATCGATGATCCTGTCGCACTTTGCAAGCAAGCTTTCGCGATGGGAGATAATGATGATTGTCCGGTTTTCAGTGAGAAGTTGCCCAAGTGTTTCGGTAATCTCCTCTTCGGTTTTTGCATCAAGCGAAGATGTGGGCTCATCCATCAATAACACCTCTGCTCCTTTAAAGTAAGCACGGGCAATTCCTATCCGCTGCCGCTCACCTCCGGAAAGACGCGACCCTGACTCGCCAATCATGGTCGAAATCCCATCAGGCAACTTCTCGGTCAGCTCACGGAGAACTGATATATCAATAGAACGTTCGAGTAAATTCGAATCGGTCACCCCGGCTGGAGAGATATTCTCCGCAAGGGTACTATCCATAATAAAAACATCCTGAGATACATACCCAATCAGCTTATGCCACCCGCTTCTGTTTTCGGGGGTGAGTTCAATACCATCAATCAACACGCTCCCCTCTTGGGGCTCGTACAATCCCATCAATAAGTAAAGAAGCGTACTTTTTCCCGATCCGGATACTCCCTTGATGCCCACTTGTTCACCCTGGTGGATTGTCAATGAAAGGTTTTTGAAGATGGGACGGTCTGGTCCAAAGCTAAAGCTGATGTTTTTGAGCTCAATGGTATGTTGAAAGGTGAAACCGATATCCGGGAGCGGGCGTGTAACCTTGGTTGCCTCGTTGATAAAGTCGGTTGTAAACTGATTGTTACGGAGTGTCGAATGTTGGGCGATTATTGAGCGTACGGCCGGAAGGAGCCGGAGGGTTGCCACAACAAATATGCCCATGAAAGTACTGAAACCCGATACTTCTCCGGCAAAAAAGTAATAGGCCACAACGACTCCTGTGATCATTAATATTACACTAACCTCAATATATTTCGAAGCCAGGCTCTTTAGTCTTTCAACCTTCATCTTGCTTGCAGATACCGCAGCGATCCCTTCACCGAATGCTTTGCTAAGGAGCGGAAAATAGTTATTTACCACAACATCAGCATAGCCCCTGAAGGTTTCGGTGGTAACCCGCCACTGGTTCTTTTTGGCTTCGTTGTCGGCATTACCTGCTTTTTGCAGCTCGCCACCGATTTTTAAATGGTAAAACAGGATCAAGGGGGTGAATAAGACCAGTTCGATTGCTGCAATGTAGAAATTAACAAAACAGAGTGATATAATTATAAGGGCCGAAAGCAATAGATCGCCTGCCATGATTAGCAAGGGATTAAGAACTCCGAAAACATACTGGTAGCAGACCCCATTTACATTATGCGAAAGGGTAGTGGGGCTGTTTTGTTTGATAAAGGAGAGACCGCGGGAGTAATAACTGAAAAAGAGATTCCGGGTATAATGAGCGTATAGTTTAAGCAATACCGCATTTCGGTAGTTGTTGAATTTGTGCAGAAGAATGTTTTTTAAAATGATGAAAAGAAGCACCATTGCAATAACAACAAGCAAAAATGAACCGTAATTTTCGATCCCGATTATTTCGTAGAGGGGTTTGAGGTATTTATTGCTGGTAATGCCCTTGTTTTCGAGTAGCAAGAGTAGCAATGGGACTAAAACCGCCAGTCCTGCAAGCTCAAGCACTGCCCCTAAAACAGACGACAGCAATAATAATGTCTTTTCGGCATAACTAAGCGGGATGGACTTCAGGGATTTTATCAGCATAATTAAAACGAAGCTTTAAACTTCTTGGCAAGTCTATGATAAAATTCCCACTTCCCTACTAAATCAAATTTCCATTTCATGTTAACTAGGTTTATGGCGCCCATCAACTTCCTTTTTGGGAAAGGCCATTTCATGCGCTTTTCTTCGCCAACGTTCTTATATTTATTATTCAAGGTATCGTACAAGACTTTCTCTGCTAAGACTTTATATTTATCAGAAACCGGAAGGGAGGTGCCCGGCATTCCTAAATATACGTGTGCAAGTTGAGTGAATGAACTAAACAAACTGAACTTGTACTCTTCTGTAATGATTTTCCGGAAAGACTCAAAGTCGATTCGCCCGGAATTGCGCGAGAAAAAGAGTGCCATGTCGCAGAAATGTCTTAAAACCAACCCTGACTTTAGAAAATGATAAATGTTATGGCGTGTAAGGAACAGGCAATTAAAGTCCGGGGTGGGAATACAAACCGTAATATCATCAATCATAATTGTTTCGTATCCTTGCTCTTTAAGGATACTGAGAAGATGTGCCTCCAGGTTTCTGTTGGTTTCTGAACGGTCAAGATTCAAAAAACTGAGGTGGTTTTCCACCGGAATACCTTTAAAAAAGAAGAGGGAATGTTTGGGATCCGTTTTGTCAACCTCAATTCCTAAGGCCTCAATTACCTGGTTCCCCTTTTCATAGTCTCCGAACAGGTATATATCCAGGTCGCCACACTCCCTGTGGGCCGGAAGAGGATAGTTTTCTGCAAGACCCAAACCTTTTAGCAGCAAAACTTCTATCTGGTTTTCCCTGAAGGTGGCAATCAATTCCTTAAGCGCTTCCCTTTGTCGTCTGTTCCTGTCTTCAAATCGCTCAACACTCAGCCCCCAGCGGATCATCAACTCCTTCGATAGGCCGGGCAATGCTTTGCCTTTTGGAAGCGCATCAAATGCGATCGCAAGTACTCCCATACTTGCAGCATTTTCGATTAACCTCTTCCAATCCTGGGTTGTTAAGTCGAAGTCGATCAGTTCTTCATCGCGATTTTGCCAAATGGAATACCTGAGAAGTGATAAAAGGGTACTGTTTTCTTTTGAAAGAACCATGATGAAGCTTTTTTAGATAGCAAACAAAAAACAATGATGGATAAGAAGGATAGTTTAGATTTCAATCAGCCCCACCTTAACCATTGAGTCTATCCACTTTCCCGCATCTGTTTCGGACTGTTCCTTTCCTATTGTGTACCTCTCCTCCAGCAGTTGAGCGGCACTGTCCAAGGAAAAATCTTTTCCTTGGAGTGAATTCCAAAGCCATTCAGCACTGTTGTTGAGCAGTATAACTTTTGTCAGATCTACCCCATCTTTGCCTTGCATAACCACCATCTTTTCGCCGGCAATCTCTCTGACTTTATAATTCGGTTTTAATTTCATATTTGACAATTATTCAGTCGCTAAAAGTACTAAGTTCTTCATCAAGAAATGGAAAAATTAATTTGTATCAAAACTGTTTTTTTTTAATGGTGAGTCTGTATGTTGTTACTTTTTCTGAATAAACAAAACCGTTTCGAAATAAATCGAAGAGAAATAAGGTTTTTGAGCATTCATCAAAGTTTCGTAGAAGCTTTTCTTTCTTTAGTTTGTTTTTTGCAAAATCCGCGTAGTTTATCATAGCGGATTAAACAAAAAAAGGCTGAAATCGTGTGATTTCAGCCTTTTTAAGCTCCTCAGGTAGGACTTGAACCTACGACCTACGGATTAACAGTCCGCCGCTCTAACCAACTGAGCTACTAAGGAATATATTTTATTTTCGCCGAAGTGCTTATTTCTTCTAAGGCGTTGCAAAAATAGTAAGATTTTCAATAATCTGAAATATATTTGTAAAATAATCTGAAAATAATCTTTGTAATGAGTAATTTGAAAATATTGGGAATCGGGAATGCACTTGTTGATATTATGGTTTTATCTGAGGATGATCAGATAATCAATTATTTAAATCTACCAAAAGGCGGGATGACACTGGTGGATGGTGAACTTTCGGCCATGATTCAAAAAGAGATTGCGCATATGGATATTAAGGTTGCGACAGGTGGTTCTGTCGCAAATGCGATAAATGGGATTGCAGGACTCGATGTTGAGTGCGGATTTGTTGGCACTATTGGATGTGATGACCTTGGTTTGTTATTCAAAAACGATATGCTCAAGCGGAGAATCGATGTAAAGCTGAAAGAAAATGAGTTTCCTACCGGGCGCGCTGTAGGATTTGTGAGTCCTGGTGGTGAACGTACTTTTGCCACATACCTTGGTGCTGCCGTTGAAATGGGACCTGATGATATAACTCCAGATCTATTTGTAGGGTACGATCTGTTTTTCATAGAAGGTTACCTCGTTTTTAACCAACCTTTAATTATGGCTGCTGCTTCTGCTGCAAAATTGGCGGGACTCACCATCGCACTTGATCTTGCAAGCTACAATGTCGTGGAGGCCAATCTGGATATACTTAACGAATTAGTTGATAATTATATTGATATTGTGTTTGCAAATGAGGAGGAAGCAAAGTCTTTTACCGGGTTGCAACCTGAGGAAGCACTTGAAAATCTTGCAAAAAGGTGCGATATCGCAGTTGTCAAAGTTGGAAAAGAAGGTGCTTTTGTCCAGCAAGGAACTCAGAAATGGCGTATTCCAGCTTTCCCAACTACGGTCGTCGACACTACGGGCGCCGGGGACTACTTTGCTGCAGGATTTTTAGCTGGATTGGCAAATGGATGTGATCTTGGGAAGTGTGGTGTAATTGGCTCGATAATGGCCGGAGAGGTGATTCAAGTGATTGGCGCGGAGTTGGAAGACAGTAGATGGGCAGAGATAAAAAAACTGGCAGAATTGATTTAGACAATTCTACCAGTTTCGGATTTGAGATCAAATATATTGGTGAAGAGGAACTATTTATCTGGCACAATTATTATTGTGCAATCAGCAGAAAATAGTTCTTTTTCCCTTTTTGCACCAAAAGATATTTGTTACCAATCAGTTTCGATCCTGTAATTATTTCGTCCGGACCTTCAACTTTTACTTTATTAACTGCCACACCACCACCTGCAATCGTACGTCGTGCTTCACCTTTTGATGGAAAGACGGTCGTTTTTTCTGCCAGCAAATCGATGATGTTTATTCCTGCTTCCAATTCAGATTTGGCAATTTCGAATTGTGGAACACCTTCAAAGACTGATAAGAAGGTTGCTTCGTCCAATTTGCGCAAAGTTTCTTCGGTTCCTTTTCCAAAAAGAATCTCCGAAGCCTCGACAGCTAAATTGTAATCAGCCTCTGAATGAACCATGCAGGTAACCTCTTTGGCAAGCACTTTTTGAAGCTGGCGCAGATGTGGTGCCTGTTTGTGTTCCTCAATAAGTTGATCGACTGTTTCTTTTGATAAGATGGTAAATATCTTGATGTATTTTTCAGCATCAACATCCGAAGTATTTAACCAAAACTGGTAAAATGTATAGGGTGAAGTTCTGACCGGATCAAGCCATACATTGCCAGACTCCGTTTTTCCGAATTTAGTGCCATCTGCTTTTTTAATCAGCGGGCATGTGAGTGCAAAGGCCTCACCACCTGCTTTTCTGCGAATTAGCTCAGTTCCGGTGGTGATGTTTCCCCACTGATCGGAACCACCCATTTGTAATTTACAGTTCTTTGTTTCATAAAGGTGAAGAAAATCGGTTCCCTGTACCAACTGATACGTAAATTCTGTGAATGACATACCTGCTGCTCCACTTTCGGGATCGAGTCGTTTTTTAACGGAATCCTTAGCCATCATATAATTGACGGTGATGTGCTTTCCAATGTCGCGAATAAATCCAAGGAAACTGAAATCTTTCATCCAGTCATAATTATTGACCATCTCAGCAGCATTTTCACCAGTTGAGTCAAAATCGAGAAACTTCGAAAGCTGAACTTTTAAGCACTCCTGGTTGTGACGTAAGGTGGGTTCATCCAAAAGATTACGCTCCTGTGATTTACCTGACGGATCGCCTATCATACCGGTTGCGCCACCCACCAAAACAATGGGTTTGTGTCCTGCCAGCTGAAAGTGTTTGAGCATCATTACACCAACGAGATGCCCGATATGCAATGAGTCAGCAGTCGGGTCAATTCCAACATAAGCCGAGGTTACCTCTTTTTTCAACTGTTCTTCCAATCCGGGCATCATGTCGTGGATCATGCCTCTCCATGTCAATTCTTCAACAAAATTCATTTTATATTGTAGTTAAATAATTATAATTCAAGTAATTAAATAAATGATTGTTCTTTTATTAATTTTCTGTGGTTAATAAATTCACGTTGTGGAATTTAACCTAAAATAATCGGGCAAAGATACGATTATGATTTCAGTTTTAAATGTGCTATTTTTCAGCCTTCAAATACAATTCAAATGAAAAGAGCCGGATTTCAAATCAAATCGTTGCTGCTGTTGACAATCGTTTTGCTAATTGCATTTCAGGGACAGGCACAGCATCGTCTTGTGCTGCTTCATCCAACAGTGAGCAACATCGAAAATATGGAATGGATGGTTGAAAATAAGATCATCGATATTCCGGATGTTGAAATGGTAGGAGTTTATTATGCGAAAGAAGCTTACGATTACGCTGCCTCTGAAAAGTACCTGGCTGAACATCCGTTAAAGAATTACCAACTTCTTAAGATTGAGGGTGAACTTAAACCAGAAGATATTTATCGTGAAAACAGTTGTTCCGCGGCTTTCCGAAAATTATTTAAAGAGTCAGATGCCATCATATTTTTTGGTGGTCCCGATATACCTGCGGCTATTTATGGTGAAGAACAAAACCTGCTGACAGTCGTCACAGATCCATATCGACATTATTTCGAGACTTCGTTGTTCTTTCATTTGATTGGAGGAAGCCGAAATGCTGATTTCAAACCATTATTAGCGGATAAACCTGATTTTATCATCCGGGCTTTTTGCCTGGGCATGCAAACAATGAATGTGGCGGCGGGAGGAACCTTAATCCAGGATATCCCGCTGGAAGTTTATCATTTAAATACTTTGGAAAAGGTTTCTGCGCAGCCAGTTGAAAATCAACACCGCAGCTATTCGACTCCATTGTTTCCGTTGGAAGATCTTTGGGGAGGTAATTTTCACCCGATCCGCATCTCAAAAGCGGGGTATCTCAGCGAAATCGCACGGCTTTCTGGTGCCACAACACCTAAAGTATTGAGCTATCATCATCAGGCTGTCGGAAAATTAGGAGCAAACCTGAAAGTGATAGCTTCATCAATTGATGGAAAGGTAATTGAGGGATTGCAACACGTTAAATTTAAGAATGTTGTAGGTGTTCAGTTTCACCCTGAACCTTCGGTGCTGTATAATCCCGAAACAAAATTAACCACTGTCGCTAATAATCCTTTCTCTCCCAATGAATTATTGTCTATATCTAATAGTCTCTCTTTTCACAAGTTGTTCTGGAAAGATTTCTCGGAAAAGGTAAAGCAAAACAAAATTGTCAATAAAAATTAAGGGGGTATTTATATTGTAACGTTCTTCGGGGGTTGGGAAGGTGTCGGTTCCTTTTCTGCTTTCAGGAATGGCAATATGTTGGGAGCCATGTTTTCGATCGGACCATATAACTTCGATTCCATCTTTGATTTCTCCGGGATGATTGTAATCGTAAAATTTTCAATTTTGGAGATAATGATCATTAAAATACTCAGGATAAATGCAGCTTTTAATGCGCCAAAAACGCCACCTGCAATTCGGCTGAAAATACTTAAAGCGATGGCTTGCACAAATTTTTCGGTAAGTGTCGCAATCAGGTGAACCACAATGACTACAAATACAAAAATCAGTATAAATGCTGCAAGACGCATGGAGTCGTTGCTCCAACTCAGGTATTTCGACAACCATTGCTGGACAAGACCTGAGAATGTAACACCTGCCCATATTCCCAGTATTAATGAGACGATTGATGCCAGTTCAACAAAAAAACCTTTAACAAAACCATTTATTGTGGCACCAACAATAAGGATCACAAGAACGATATCTAACACATTCATGAGCAGAATTATTTTAAATTTGTAGCAATAAATTTATCAAAGTCATCGTAAGCAATCTGCTAATTTGCGGAAAATTACTAAATTTAATCCGAATAATTCAAATTAATAAAGAGCATGGCCATTGTAAATTCGATTATCAACTGGATCAATTATAAACGCATATACGAAATCGATCTTTACCGGGAACATGCACGGGAGATTCAAGAGGAGGTGCTCTTCAACCTTTTAAATACTGCAAAAAGTACCGAATGGGGCGAAAAATACGATTACGCGAACACAAAGTCGTGGGAATCTTACAAAGAAAATGTACCCGTTAGCCGGTATGAGACAATAGAGCCTCATATCAAACGTATGATACAAGGTGAAAGAAATGTCCTTTGGCCTGGCACAATGAAGTGGTTTGCCAAATCGTCGGGAACAACCAATGCCAAAAGTAAATTTATTCCTGTTTCGAAAGAGTCGCTGGATGACTGTCATTTCAGAGGGGGAAAAGATGTTCTTGCCATTTACTATCGCAATTACCCGGAAGCATCATTACTCTCAGGTAAGAGTCTGACTTTGGGTGGCAGCCATCAGAACACCAATATGAGTAACAATGCATATTATGGTGATCTGTCAGCAATTATGATCGAAAATCTGCCGTTTTGGACCGATTTTCACCGGACACCACCCACAGAAATTGCATTGATTCCTGAGTTTGAAGAGAAAATTGCTCAAATCACGAAAACGGCCATCAACGATAATGTCACCTCACTTGCAGGGGTTCCCTCATGGTTTCTGGTGCTTTTGCGATATATTCTTGAATATACGGGAAAATCGAATATTCTTGAGGTGTGGCCTAATCTTGAACTATTTATCCATGGTGGAATCGCATTCGATCCGTACAGGGAGCAATACAAGCGGATTATTCCATCAGCGTCAATGAATTATATGGAAACCTATAACGCATCGGAGGGTTTCTTTGCAATTCAGGATGATCCCGGAAGTTCAGATATGCTTCTGATGCTTGACTATGGTGTTTTCTATGAATTTATTCCTGTCTGTAATGTAGATGATGAGAATCCTGTAACGATACCGCTTTGGAAGGTTGAGATAGGCGTCAATTATGCGATGGTGATCTCTACAAATGGTGGACTTTGGCGTTACATGATTGGAGACACTGTGCAATTCGCGTCCAAAGATCCTTATAAATTGAGGATTACGGGTCGGACGAAACATTTTATCAATGCTTTTGGTGAAGAGGTGATTATCGATAATGCCGAAAGAGCGATCAAAGAAGCCTGTTCTGCTACTGGCGCAATTATCAGTGATTATACGGCCGGACCTATCTTTATGAGTGAACATCAGGCGAAAGGTGCTCATGAATGGCTGATTGAATTTGACACGAAACCCGATGATATGGTTAAGTTTACAAAAGTACTTGATCTGAAAATTCAGGATTTAAACTCTGATTACGAAGCCAAAAGGCATAAGAATGCAACCCTCGAAATGCCGCATGTTTTAGCTGTTGCCACCGGGACTTTTATGCAGTGGATGCGCGAACGTGGAAAAGTGGGAGGTCAAAATAAGGTGCCAAGACTGTCAAACAACAGAGAATATCTCGACGGGTTGCTTCGGATTAATGAAACTCTGAAATAAAAACTAAAATACACAATGAAAAAAGAAGCTGCTACAATGCATATCGCGATTGCCGGTAATATCGGGGCCGGTAAAACTACGTTGACCGGAATTTTGGCCAAACATTTTGGATGGGAGGCCCATTATGAAGAGGTGGATGGAAATCCATATCTAAATGATTTTTACCACGATATGCAGCGCTGGTCTTTCAATTTACAGGTTTATTTCCTCAATAATCGTTTTAGCCAGATCATCGATTTCCGCCATTCCGGGAAAACAGTGATTCAGGATCGTACGATTTACGAAGATGCGGAAATCTTTGCGCCCAACCTTCATGAAATGGGACTCATGAGTACGCGCGATTTTGAGACCTATCACACGCTTTTCGATCTTATGGGAAAGTTGATCCAGGCTCCCGATCTGATTATTTACCTTCGCGCATCCATACCAACACTCGTTCAGCAGATTCAAAAACGGGGAAGGGATTATGAGGAAACCATCCGACTCGATTATCTTAAACAATTGAACCAACGGTACGAAGCCTGGGCAACACGGTATCGTCTTGGCAAAATGCTGATTATTAATATTGACGAACTAAATTTCGCTGAGAATAAAGAAGATTTGAGTAAAGTGATCGACCGCATTGACGCTCAGTTGCACGGACTTTTTTAAGAAGACATGAACGGAAGATTGATCAGGAGTTAACTTTAATCATTTTTTAACTGCTTCAATAACATATTTCTAAGCCGGGTAATTCCGGCTTTTGTCATTTGTAGATCTCTAAATAATTCGTACGATTAGGCCGGATTTTAATCGTTGGAAACGAACGGTAAAATTCACAACTAATTCTACTAAATAATTATGAGACAAACAGATAAAAATAACCGGAATTCCTTCAATTTTGGTGAAGATATGCTCACCGTTGGCTTGGCACTTCAATTGGCTGCCGGTAAAATTACAGGATCAATTGGTCCGGTTGCGGCCGACCGAATCGTGAAAAGCCGGAAAATTGTTGATGACATCGTTTCCAATCATGAAATAGTCTATGGAATCAATACCGGTTTCGGTCCGCTTTGTACAACAATAATCTCGGAGGTTGATACCAAAAAGCTTCAGCTTAATTTGTTGAAAAGCCATAGCGTTGGAGTTGGGGACCCCATCAACCCGGAAATTGCCAAACTGATGATGATTCTGAAGGTGCACGCCTTGGCGAAAGGCTATTCGGGCATTGAAATGAAAACGCTCGAAAGAATTATATGGCATATTAATCAGGATATTATACCGGTTGTTCCGTCGCAGGGTTCTGTCGGTGCTTCGGGCGACCTGGCTCCGCTGGCCCATCTTTTTCTACCACTGACCGGAAATGGGAAAGTTTACTACAAAGGTAAAGTGACCGAAATGGCCTTCCTTTTAAATAAACTGGGAATGGCTCCTGTGGAACTTGGTGCCAAGGAGGGTCTTGCACTGATCAATGGCACTCAATTTATTGCAGCGCACGCGGTAAAAGTTATCGAGCGACTGCAGAATTGCCTCGATAATGCCGATTTAATTGCAGCCATGAACCTTGAAGCTATGTTAGGTTCAGTGAAAACCTTTTCCCCCGAATTGCATGACTTAAGGCCTTATCAGGGAATAATTTATGTGGCTGAACGCATGAGAATGCTTATTGGAGAATCGGAGATTGTGCATTCACATAAAAACTGCTCACGACTTCAGGATCCCTATTCTTTGAGGTGCATTCCCCAGGTTCACGGAGCATCCCGAAATGCCTGGCTTCACCTGAAAGAGCTGTTAAACATTGAATTGAATTCGGTTACCGATAATCCGATTATTCTGGAGGATGGACGTTCGATCAGTGGAGGAAGTTTTCATGGACAGCCACTGGCGATGGCACTCGATTACGTCACCGTTGCTGCAGCCGAATTGGGGAATATTGCCGATCGCCGCATCTATTTGTCGCTCAATGATTCTATCGAAGGATTACCTAAACTTTTGATGCGCGAAACAGGTTTGAACTCTGGTTTTATGATTCCCCAATATACAACAGCAGCGTTGGTCAGCGAAAACAAAAGCCTGTGCTTCCCTGCCAGTGCCGACAGTATTCCAACTTCTCTTGGACAAGAGGATCATGTCAGTATGGGTTCGATCAGCGGCCGTAAAGCGTTGATGGTGATTGATAACCTTGAAAAAATACTGGGAATTGAGCTATTCTGCGCCGCACAGGGATTCGATTTCAGAAAACCACTCAAATCGGGAGGGATTATTGATGAGTGCCATCGTTTTGTCAGGCAGACCATACCTTTTGCTGAATCGGATCACATCATGTCGGAAGAAATGAACAAAGCGATAGACCTGGTCAAAAATAAAACGTTGGTGACTGTTTCCGGAATGGCGGCTAAAAAATTGAAAATCAATCTTAAAAACGAGCACCATGAACTATTCGGAATTTATTAAAAAATACGCCACCCATCCTAATTATAAGGCTCCGACAGGCAATTTACTCCATGCAAAATCGTGGCAGACCGAAGCACCTTTGCGGATGCTGCTCAATAACCTTGATCGTCAGGTAGCCGAAAATCCCGAAGAATTGGTGGTTTATGGTGGCACGGGACAGGCAGCGCGGTATCCTGAAGCATTGTTGCAAATCATTAAATGTCTGCTCGAACTGGATGAAGATCATAGCTTGTTGGTTCAGTCAGGCAAGGCTGTGGGAATTGTGAGAACGCATCCCGAAGCGCCAAGGGTATTTATTGCAAATAGCAACCTTGTTCCAGCCTGGGCGACCTGGGATCATTTCGAAAAATTGAAGACTGCGGGGTTAATGATGTATGGCCAGATGACCGCAGGAAGCTGGATCTATATTGGAACTCAGGGAATTCTGCAGGGAACTTACGAGACGTTTGTAGCCTGTGGCGAGAAATATTTTAAGGGTGACATGAAACACAAGCTGCTTGTTTCTGGCGGACTCGGCGGAATGGGAGGGGCTCAACCTTTAGCTGCAACGATGGCTGGAGCCACATTTCTTGGGGTCGATGTAGATCCTGAACGGATTAAAAAGAGGTTAAACTCGGGCTATATTGACCATATTTCATATTCGTATGACGAGGCGATCGCAATGGTTATGAATGCAAAAGAGAAAGGCGAAGCCATCTCTGTCGGACTTGTGGCTGATATTGGCGATACGCTCGAACAGTTACTGATTGACGGAATCGTTCCCGATGTTGTTACCGATCAGACTTCGGCCCATGACCCATTGCATGGATATGTACCGAACGATCTTACCTTGCTTCAGGCAAAGGCGCTTCGGAAAGATGATCCTGAAAAATACAAGGAATTGTCGATGAAGAGCATGGCGCGGCACGTTAGTCTGATGCTCGAGATGCAGCGGCAGGGGAGTATCGTGTTCGATTATGGAAATAATCTTCGTGAAATGGCCAGACAGGGTGGTGAAATGAATGCTTTTGACTTCGATGGATTTATTCCTAAGTTTATCCGACCGCTTTTCTGTGAAGGGAAAGGACCTTTCCGTTGGGTCGCATTATCGGGTGATCCTGAAGATATCCGAACAACCGATCGCGCGTTGATTGAAGCATTTCCTGAAAACAAACATATGATCAGCTGGTTACTGAAGGCTGAATCCAGTGTTGAATTTCAGGGGCTTCCGGCAAGGATTTGCTGGCTGGGAATGGGTGAACGCGAAAAGGCCGGGGTGCTATTCAACAATTTGGTAAAAGAGGTAAAGGTAAAAGCTCCAATAGTCATCGGACGTGACCATCTCGATTGTGGATCAGTGGCTTCACCCAATCGGGAGACTGAAAAAATGATGGATGGAAGTGATGCCGTTTCAGACTGGCCTCTATTAAATTTGATGGCAAACACAGGTGGTGGAGCAACCTGGGTCTCGTTCCATCATGGGGGAGGAGTTGGAATGGGCTATTCGCAACATGCCGGAATGGTGGTTGTTGCCGATGGAACTGAAAGGTCGGAGGCGTGTATCCGACGGGTGTTGTACAACGATCCTGCGATGGGAATATTCAGGCACAACGATGCAGGATACCCCGAAGCACAACAGAATTTGAAGAAGTTTGATCTTGATTTTAAATAAAGCATAGATTTTTAAAGGAATATCAACTTTAATTATTACCCATTCAATCGATTGTAAATGATTGCAAAATCCAAAATAATAGGTCCTTTTTCCCAACTCTTAACGATGGATATGATTCCGTTGAAAGGAAGTGTAAATGACTCCCAACTTGAAATCATTCCGAACGGCGGGGTGGTTGTAAGAGAAGGTATAATTTTAAAAACCGGAAATTTCGATCAACTTTGTTCAGAATTCCGTGATCTTGAAATTGATCGTATTGAAAAAGATATTGTTGGTATGCCTGGAATGATAGATCCTCACACCCATATTTGCTGGGCAGGAATCAGGGCAAAAGATTATTCGCTGCGGTTAGCCGGGAAAAGTTATCTCGAAATTTCCCAAAGCGGAGGAGGAATAGGC